>Ga0169931_10000069_pt1 | contig 139451 bp, 111 predicted proteins | sample Kivu_15m_20L_FD_129675 | JGI IMG/M metagenome (GOLD analysis project Ga0169931, IMG submission 129675) | Freshwater microbial communities from Lake Kivu, Western Province, Rwanda to study Microbial Dark Matter (Phase II) - Kivu_15m_20L... | ecosystem: Environmental > Aquatic > Freshwater >... | reverse complement strand
TTACATATAGTTGCCCGCCATAAGATACTTGCCAAGATAATCCATAATGGCGTCTTCCAGCTCATAAAAACCCTGATTGTATCCGGCTTTTAAAAGCCTGTCTGTGTCTGCACAAGTATAATACTGATATTTTTCACGAATATCTTGGGGTATATCCACAAAGTCAATTTGAGGCAATTCGTTCAATGCCAGAAAAATTGGCATCACCAGATCCTGAAATGTTCTGGCCTTTCCTGTACCAAGGTTATACAAGCCACTGTTTTTGCGTTTTTCCATGAAAAAGGTCAAAACTTTTAAGACATCTTTTACATAAATAAAATCACGAAGCTGTTTTCCATTTTCATAATCCTGTCTGTGGCTTCGAAACAAGCTTACAGACCCTGTCTCACGGATTTGATTGTAAGCATGATAAACCACACTAGCCATGCGATTTTTGTGATATTCGTTGGGCCCGAAAACATTAAAGAACTTAAATCCAGCCCAAAATGGCGGCGTGCGCTCCTGCTGCATTACCCAAAGATCAAATTTGTGTTTACTGAGTCCGTATGGATTTAGCGGTTGCAATTTTTGCAACTGTTCAGGATTGTCGGAAAAGCCATGTTCGCCCGCACCATAGGTAGCCGCGCTGCTGGCATAGTTAAGCGGGACAGAATGTTTTACGCACAATTCCCACACACGCTTGCTGTATTCTAAATTCAGGTGATTCAGCACATCTTCACCAAACTCTGCAGTATCGGTGCGGGCGCCAATATGATGCACAAACTGGATGCGCTCGGCATGGCGTTCAAACCAGGTAAAAAAATCATCGCGGTGCACACGGTGGCTGAGTTTCTTGCCTTCCAGGTTGGGACTTTTTGCAGGGTTGGAAAAATCATCCACTGCCACCAGATCTCCGTAGCCCAGTGACTGCAAATGCCCCAGCATGGCCGAACCAATGAATCCTGCTGCTCCGGTAACTACAATCATTGGGTCAAAAATACGGCATTCACAGCGGTTTTTCATGGTAACAGATGTCTGTTTGACCTACTTATGCCTTGAACGCATCCATGTTGCGGGGCAAAGTGAGTATTATTGCAACCACAAAATCTTATATGATTGCCAAACGACATCAACTGACAGTTCTGATTATTCTCGGTATGGTGCTGGGTATTGCGCTGGGTGAATGGATTTACCTGAGCAGCACCAAACCCGATGCACTGCTGTTTGCCGACCGAATGAAACTGCTCACAACCATTTTCCTGCGCCTGGTGCAAATGATTATTGCCCCGCTGGTATTCAGCACACTGGTGGCCGGCATTGCCAAAATGGGCGATTTAAAAGCCGTGGGGCGCGTTGGTGGTAAAAGTATGCTATGGTTTGTCAGTGCCAGTCTCATCAGCCTGTTGCTGGGTTTGGTTTTGGTAAATATTTTCAAACCCGGTGTGGGCGTGAACCTGGGCGAGGGCGACGTGGCCGGAGCCAAGGATTTCCTGAGCAACAGCAAAGGATTCAGCTTGCAGGGCTTTATAGAACACGTTTTTCCGAAAAGTGTCATCGAAGCCATGGCAACCAATGAAATATTACAGTTGGTGGTGTTCAGCATCTTTTTTGGTGTCGCCATGACCGCACTGGGTGAAAAAGCCGCTCCCCTCACCCGCGCTTTGGACACCATCGGGCACGTGTGCCTGAAAATGGTAAGTTACATTATGTGGTTTGCCCCGCTGGGCGTGCTGGGCGGTGTGTCAGCCATCGTAGCGAAAAAAGGGCTCGGAGTTCTCACTGTTTATGGGAAATACATGGGCAGTTTTTACCTGGGTCTGGCCTTTTTGTGGCTGGTATTGCTTGCTGCCGGATTTATCATCCTGAGAAAAAGACTAAAAACCCTGCTTTCACGCATTCAGCAGCCATTGCTTATTGCCTTTAGCACCACAAGTAGCGAAGCCGTTTTTCCAAAACTTACCGAAGAACTGGAACGCTTCGGCTGCCGCCCTAATATTGTAAGTTTTGTATTGCCGCTTGGCTACAGCTTTAACCTGGATGGCAGCATGATGTATATGACTTTCGCCAGCATTTTTATTGCACAAGCCTATGGTATTCCTTTGGATACGGGCACCCAAATTATTATGCTATTGGTGCTAATGCTCACCAGCAAAGGCATTGCGGGTGTCCCAAGAGCCAGCCTGGTTGTAGTAACTGCTACCTGCGCCATGTTCAACATCCCCGCAGAAGGCATTGCTTTGATTTTACCCATAGACCATTTCTGCGATATGGGCCGCAGCATGACCAACGTTTTAGGTAATGCCCTTGCTACCTCGGCGGTAAGCAAATGGGAAAACGGTTTGGAACACGCCCATGAGTGATTTTCAGGAACTGACCTCATTTACACCCGATGCAGATATTCTGCTGGCTACCAAAAACCAGTTGGAAAAAGATGTAGGTATAGCCGATTTTGTCTTCAAGGAAGAAACCTACCCTAACCTACCTGCCATGGTAGCCGAACTGCAGGTTTTTATGGAGGATTTACAGCAGAAAAATCCTGCAGCGCTGATGCGGGCTGTAAATAGAATTGACCTGAGCGAAAGCCAATACAAAAAAGTAAAAATGATGCCCGGCGAATTCACTGAAAACCTCGCCAAGGCCTGTGTTCTAAGAGCATTTCAGAAGGTAGTGCTTCGAAAAAAACTGAGTGAATAAAAAACGGAATAATTCTATAATGTTGCGATAAATTGTGCATATTCTTCCCTTTGTACCAATATCATTTTTACTGTATATTCTGATAAGATGATAACATTATATTGTATTTTTTTATCTTTGAAAATCTTAAAAAAGCTATGAACAAAAAAACCCTCATCATTGCCATTGTTGCAATTATTGGAATCGGCGGTGCCATTTGGTTCTTTAGTGGAAGCAAAAATAAACTTTATGCTTATGTCCCCAAAGAATCAATATTTGTTGGAAAAGTCAGCGTCGCATCATTGTTTAAGAAAATGGACTTCGAAAAAATCAAAAAACAGGATGTTGTTGCGGATGCAATGGAAAAAATTAAAGATGAAGCTCCAAAATTCGTAAAAGAAATCATGGAGTCTCCCGAAAAATCGGGCGTTAATTTCAAAATAGATCCCGTTGTGTTCTTCAATTTAGATGGGGAAGAGTCAAACAATATGCAGGGGGGCATTTTGATGGCCGTTGACAATAAAGAAAATATTAAAAAACTTATTGAGAATATTGGTGAAACGAACGGTGTTGATTACACCTTCAGGGAAGACAAGGACAAGGGCATTGAAAAAGCCTACCCTTCTGACGAGGATAGCAGAGATTTTAGTTTCGCATGGAATAATGATGGACTCATAATTGCATTCAAAGTAGGGTATAGAAATGAAACCAATATTTCTTCCTACGCAGAAAAAGTTTTAAGTATTGAAAAAGCAGACAACATCTATGAAAACAAAGGCTTCCGTGAGCTTGAAAAAAATGGCGGCGACATCGGCTTTTTCTGCAACATGAAACAGGTGGTTAAAATGCTCAACAACAATTCTGCCATGAAGCAATTGTACAAAGACAATGACCGCGCCATGGCTACCATGAAAAACATGGAGGGCTTCTCAAGCCACATCAATTTTGAGGATGCCGCTGTGAACTGGGATAGCTATGCTTATTATGAAGATCCTGAGAAAAACAATACACTGAAAAAAGATAATCTTGACAAAAAATTCGGAGATTATACCACCTCAAATGGCAAATCTATGGGTGCTTTGGGGGCCAATATGAATATCGAAGAAATAATTAAAATTGCTGAAACTGTTGGTGCGTCAGACGATATTAACAAAGAAGTAATTCCGAACTACACCATGAAGGATATCCTGAAAATGCTAACCGGAGAATTTGCGGTCTCTGTTTCCGAATTCAAAGAAATAGAAGTTACAGAAATGGACATGGATTATGAAACCTTTGAAATGTATCCGGTTCAAAGAAAAAGAATGTTGCCTGTAATAAATATTCAGCTGGGTATTTCCAAGCCTGCAGATGTTAAGAAAATTCTTGGGTTCATGGCCGGAAACAATTCGGAAATGAAAACTGATGGCGGCATTTATTCTATCAATTCAAAATTGGGTGACATGCATGTCGTGCCACAAAATGACAGGTTGATTATTTCAACAGATCCCAAAGCTGCCAATATCAAAAGCGGCGAATCATGGCAAAAACCAACCAATGATAACATTACAAAAACACTTTCAGAAAATGCCATGGCATTATACGTAAGCCTGAATCCGGATGATTACCCCCTTAAATCAATGGGAGAAAAGCTGTCCAAAAAGACATCAGAATTCATGGGGATGATGCAGGATTTGACCATGACATCCGACAACAAAAAAGCTACTTTGCGTTTAAACCTTAAAAAGGGTGAAGGAAACAGCCTCTACAGAATTATAAATGGTGTGCTGAAACTGGGTGATTTTGATAATTTATTCAATTCAGGTTCAACAACTGAAGAAGAGATACCCGCTGAAGAACCAGCACCGATGGACAGCGCAACTGCAACAGAGTATGTGCAATAATATCAGATTGGAAATTTCCTGCTATTTCAATCTATTTACAGCCCTTGCATTAACCTAGCCTAAATCCGCATGGAAGATTCGTTTTTTCTGGACAGCATCAAACCCAAACCTATTCGGATCGTAAATCCGGAATCCATTTGGAACCAGCAAATCACACTGGAATGCGGAAAATTCTATCAGGTAATTTCACCATCAGGCAGCGGCAAATCCACACTCATCGGTATTCTGAATGGATACAGAAAAGATTTCGAAGGTGAAATAACATTTAACGGCAAGCCATTGCATCATGCAGGTGTAGATGAATGGATTTCTGTTCGCAACCAAAAAATCAGCACTGTCTATCAGGATTTAAAACTCTTTGATGAGCTGACCATGAAGGAAAATATCGGCATTCTGGATTCGTTCACACCCCATAAAACCGAAGAATTCCCCATTGGAGAATGGTGCAGCAAACTGAAAATTGAGGAAAAAATGGACACAAAAGCCCGGTTTTTATCCTACGGACAGAAACAACGGGTTGCTATCATCCGCGCCTTAAACAGAAATTTCCGCTGGCTAATGCTGGATGAGCCTTTCAGCCATTTGGATTCGGAAAACATGGAAGCGGCAAGGTTGCTGATTACGGAAGAATGCCGCAGAAGAAATGCGGGACTGATTATCACCGGATTGGATAAGCGATTCGTTCAAAATGATTTTATTTCTTTAATAATTTAATGAGCTCAAAACGCATTTTACATAAATTACTGAGCAAAACCCAGAATCCAAAACAACTGATTGGTGTTATTGCAGGCACGTTTATAGGAGTTTTGCTGCTATCGCTCGCTGTTCAGATTTATTTTGAATACAAGAGCCTTTTCCAAGAGCCTAAAAATGATTTTGGGAAACAATATATAATCATCAATAAAAAAATATCAGCTTTAAATACGCTTAGCGGAGGCATTTCTGCATTTAGCGCTGATGACATTAAGGAAATTAAAAAGCTGCCATCGGTTCAGAACGTTGGATCTTTCACCGCCAACCGCTTCAATGTACTAGCGGAATTATCCATGGGCAATTACAGTCCGGGAATCAGAACTGAACTATTTTTTGAGGCTGTCGATGATAGGTTTATCGATAATTTGCCCGAAGACTGGGGCTGGAAAGAAGGTCAGGAATCCATTCCACTGATATTACCTGCCGATTTCATTAACCTGTATAACTTCACCTTCGCACCGGCCAGAGGCCTGCCGCTCATCTCTCCCAACACCATTAAAATGGCAAGGTTTAAACTGCGATTAACCGGAGGCACCGGCTTAAAGGAATATTCCGGCCGCGTGGTTGGATACTCCCAGCGGCTCAACTCGGTTTTGGTTCCAAAAAACTTCATGGACATTACCAATAACGCATTATCACCAACTACCGAAAAAGAAAAAAAAGGCCGTCTGATTGTTGAAATTGACCAAAGCAAGTCTGGCGAATTGTATAAGCTAATCAAAGAAAAATACTGGGAAACCAACGAAAGCAGGCTGATGACAAGCAAATTTGCCTTCCTGCTCGAAATGATTTTGGTAGCAGTTGGAATTCTGGGAATTGTTATCCTGTTCCTCGCCTTCTTTTCTACCATCCTCTATGTATTGCTTTCCATAAACAAAGCAAAATATGAAATCGACACCTTGCTGCTGCTGGGTGTTCCGCGAAAACATATCATCAACTGGTATTCCGTCAATATAGGCATCATTTACACCGTCATTATTGTCACTTCATCAGCTTTGGTTTGGTTTATTAAAAGCATGGTGGCAGATTATCTCGGAAAATTTGGTTTTAACATTACTGCAGGTATAAATCCGCTTACCATTATTAGTGCGGTGGCTGCCTTGTCTGTCGTGTGGCTGATTCAGTATTTGAGTATCCGCAAACTCAGTTAACACGATTGTTTCCTGCCAAATTCTGAAGGATTAATTTGGGAATGTCACCTTTTTTTCGTATATTAATGCTGATTTAAAAACCGTCAGTTTGCAGGTATGCCCATAAAACCCGAAATTTGCCCCACATGGAATTGAAAGACATCGTTTCGGTATCGGGTGTTCCCGGCCTGCACAAAATCATCGGAAGAAACAAAACCGGTTTAATTGTTGAAACCATTGGCACAGGCAAGAAATTTGCCACCACCCTGCAGCAGCGTGTGAGCGTACTGGCAGATATTGCCATGTTTACCGACGAAGGCGAAACCAAATTGTGGCAGGTGCTTCAGCAGCTGAAAGTGCTGGATGAAGCAGGTTCCAACCCGCCCGCTTCCAATGCCGATAACGACGAAATCAAAGCCTATATGGGCAAGGTACTTCCCAGTTACGACCGCGAAAAGGTTTATCCCGGTGACATGAAGAAGCTGTTTAGCTGGTATGGCATTGTCAAAGGCCTGCTGGACTGGAGCAAACTGGGACAGGAAGGGGAAGAAAGTACAGAAGAGAGCGGCAGTGGCGACAAACCCGCCGAAAAATCTGCAGGCAAGGCAGCGGCACCTAAAAAGGTAAAAACCTCGGCTCCCAAGCCCACCGGCGGTGTAAAAGCCAAAACCACCACGCCCCGCAAGATGGGATCGTAAGGGTTTTCATAAACTCGTTTTTAATAGCTTTTTTCTGCGGGATTACCGCAATTTATCGTATTTCACGCAATCCCTTCATTTTCACCTATCTTTGCACCCACACAGACGAACATTCTTTCTGTTTTAGTATCTCTGGCATTTAATTGGCTCGTTTTTATTTCATCAACGGGTTTTGCACCAACCACGGCAGCTGACAATTAAAACCACTCGTATTTAACCCGGTAAAGCTGCTCTCGTCACAAATTATTAAAAATGAAATTCAACGAACTCAACCTCATTGAGCCCATTCTGCGCGCATTGCAGCAGGAAGGCTATGACACCCCCACACCCATTCAGCAACAGGCCATTCCTATTGTGCTTAAAGGCCGCGACCTCATGGGCTGCGCCCAAACCGGTACCGGAAAAACCTGCGCCTTTGCCGTGCCCATTCTGCAAAACCTTTACAACAACCGCGCAAACGAAAACCGCCGCAAAATCAGGTGTTTGGTGGTAACTCCAACCCGCGAACTTGCCATTCAGATTCAGGAGAGTTTTGAAACATACGGACACCACACCGGTTTAAAATCGGTGGTCATCTTTGGTGGTGTAGGGCAAAAACCCCAGACCGACGCCATTCAGCGCGGCACAGACATTCTCATTGCTACCCCCGGCCGTCTACTCGACCTGATGAACCAGGGATTCATCACCTTGCGCGACATTGAATATTTCGTGCTGGACGAAGCCGACCGCATGCTGGATATGGGCTTTGTGCACGATGTAAAGAAAATCATCAAGGCCCTGCCCCATCGCAGACAGTCGCTGTTCTTCTCTGCCACCATGCCCGCTGAAATTGTGAGTCTGGCCAATACCATACTCAGCAATCCGGATTCGGTTTCCGTAACACCCGTATCATCCACTGCCGATACCGTGCAGCAGTTTCTGTATCATACCGACAGGAACAACAAAATCAACCTGCTCACCGATATTCTTCAGGATCGCAACATTGAAACGGCACTCGTATTTACCCGCACCAAACACGGTGCCGACAAAGTAGTAAGAATGCTCATCAAGGCCGGAATCCGTTCGGAAGCCATCCATGGCAACAAAGGACAAAGCGCAAGACAGCGGGCACTCAGCAACTTCAAGGATAAAACCACACGCGTGCTGGTGGCTACCGATATTGCCGCCCGCGGCATAGACATTGACGAACTGGCATGGGTAATCAATTACGACATCCCCAACATTCCAGAAACCTACGTGCACCGCATTGGACGCACAGGCCGGGCCGGCGCCAGTGGCACTGCCCTGTCTTTTTGCGAACAGGAAGAAAGACCGTACATCCGCGATATTGAAAAACTGATCCGCAAATCCATTCCGCTTGCAGAAAACAATCCATTTCCTGCTTCAAGCGCCCCTGCGCAGTCTACGACCCAGCCGAACACTGCTACTCAGAACAAACCAGCACATCCTGATAGAAATCGTCCCCGAAACGGGAATTCTGGCCAGGGAAATGCAGCAGGTCGCGGTGATGCAAAGCCGAGACGGAAGTGGTATGGTAAGCGTAGTTGAGAAAATTATTTGACTTTCAAACAAGCACAATCCTCACATACCGCTTGCAACATGTAATTTTGTAAGTGAATGATTATTGAAAAACCACTCACTGCAGCCGCCCTGATTGAACATTTCAACCGGCTGATAGCTTTTGAAGCCAGCAGCAAGGAAGATTTTGCCAGCTGGTTGAAGGAAATTTCGGACCTGGAATCGTCGGTTTCCGAAGACCTCGCCTGGCGCTACATCCGCATGACCTGCGATACAAGCAACAAAGAGCACGAGGCCGCCTACCTGGATTTTGTTCAGAACATTCAGCCCGAACTGGCGCCACTGGAAGATAAACTAAACCGCAAGGTGGTGGAATCTCACTTTACCAAAGAAGCAGAACAGGATGAAGCCGTGCGCATTTATTTCCGCAGCCTGCGCGGTGCGATTGCGCTTTACCGAGAGGAAAATATCCCCATACAGGCCGAACTGCAAACCCTGGCGCAGGAATACAGCTGTATACAAGGTGCCATGTCCGTAGATATTGACGGTCAAACCTACACCATGCAGCAGGCCTCGAATTTCCTGCTCCGCACCGACCGCGCCCTCCGCGAAAACGTGTGGACTGCGATGAACGAGCGCAGACAACAGGATACCGAAAAACTGGAATCGCTGTTCGACACCATGGTGCAAAAACGCCATCAGATGGCGCTAAATGCAGGCTTTAAAAGCTACCGCGATTATATGTTTAAGGCGCTTGGGCGGTATGATTATACAGCCGAGGACTGTAAACAGTTTCATGCCGCCATTGAAACACACGTGGTTCCGTTGCTGAAAAAAATAACGCAAAAACACAAAGAGCAGCTTCAGCTGGAGGCACTGAAGCCCTGGGACACATCGGTAGATCCGCTGGGCCGGGAACCGCTAAAACCCTTTACCAATGGAGAAGACCTGCTCCACAAAAGCCTGGATTGCCTGCGCAAAACCGATGTGTTTTTTGCCGAATGCCTGCAGACCATGCAGCAAAAGAAACTGCTTGATCTGGAAAGCCGACTGGGCAAGGCTCCCGGAGGTTATAATTATCCTTTGGCTGAAACCAATTTGCCCTTCATATTCATGAATGCCAGCGGCAACCTGCGCGATGTGGAAACCCTGGTTCACGAAGGCGGTCACGCTGTTCATAGTTTTCTCATGGCACCCTTGCACCTGAATGCGTTTAAAAACACGCCCAGCGAAGTCGCCGAACTGGCCAGCATGAGCATGGAACTTATCAGCATGAAAGGCTGGGATGCTTATTTCAGCAATACAGAAGAACTGAAAAGGGCCAAAACCGAGCAACTGGAAGGCATTATCGGCACACTGCCCTGGATTGCCCAGGTGGATGCATTTCAACACTGGATTTATGAAAATCCGGGACACAGCCAGGAAGAACGAAAGGCACAATGGCTTCAACTGGCTGCTAGGTTTGGCACCGGCATGGTGGACTACACCGGATACGAAAATGCCCTGGCCTACAGCTGGCATAAGCAATTGCACATTTTTGAAGTGCCGTTTTACTATGTAGAATACGGATTTGCACAACTCGGCGCGTTGGGCGTTTGGAAAAATTGCAACGCCAATGAAACTGTCGGACTGCAAGCATACAAGGAAGCGCTGAAACTGGGATATACCCGCAGCATTCCTGAAATTTACCGAACAGCGGGCATTCAGTTTGACTTTTCGGCTAATTATATCCAATCGCTGTTTGCCTTTCTGGAAAACGCACTGCAGTCGCTGGGATGAAAAACCTGCTTAAACCGTCCATTTTTATTCCCCTTGCCGTATGGCTTTTGGCCCGCGTGGCCTCGCATTTCATGGGCATTGAATCGCAATGCTATGGCGGCTGGACTGCAGAATGCTGGAGCCGTTGGGACAGCGGCTTGTACCTGCAAATTGCCGAACAAGGCCACAACCTCATCCCCTGCCCTGACTGGGTCGGAGCCTGGTGTGGCAACGCCGGCTGGGCACCTTTGTATCCGTTATTGATAAAGGCATGTACACTGTTGGGTGCAGCGCCTGCTCAAAGCGGTTTGTGGCTAAGCCAGATTTTCTTTTTGGGATTGCTGATGGTAGCGGCCAAATTATGGGATGTACGGGATTTTTCCGTACGCAACTGGCTGGGGCTTATCATGGTTGGGTTTGCACCCGGATCTATTTATTTACAGGCCTTGTTTCCTGTTTCGCTGGTGGTGTTTTTGCTGATGCTATTGCATTACTTTTTAGGCAAAGAGAACTACCTGAAAGCCGGTATCTGCGGCTTTTTGGCGGTTCTCTCCTACAGCGGTGGGGTATTTTTGCTGATTGGGCTTGCCCTTTGGGGTTTGATGCAATGGATAAAAACCAAAGCATTTCCATGGCAACTGGCATTGAAAACGGGATTGGTAACTTTCGCCGGCATGTTGGTTTGGTGGGGCTATGATGCTGTGGCAACGGGCCATTGGAACGCCATGTTTCTCATTCAGCAGAAATACGGACACGGACTGCACAGTCCGCTGAAGCATTTTGGCAACCATTTGAATATCTTGTTCGGCCACAGTTGGGGAATGAAAAGCTGGGTGGAGGTGCAAAATCTGGCCATTATGGTTGGCGTGCTTATAACAGCCGGTTGGACAGTAATCCGTCGCAAAGCTGATTTCACGGCCTTTCAGGCCATGCATATTTTTCTGTTCTGGATGTTTCCGTATTCGGTGGGCATGGACGTATCGCTGTACCGCGGCTGTGCGCTGCTTTCGCCGGGGTATTCAATGTTCAGAAACCTTCACATTGGCTGGCTGTGGGCCATAGCCATTGTGTTCTTGGTATTATGGTTTCCTATGTCGGTATTATTTTTTCAGAGCATCCTCATTTAACCGGCGCTAAACACTTTTTCGCAACAAACCATTGCAAAAGGCGCATATAAACCCTATTTTTGCAGCCCTGTTGGGGGAAATCCCAAGAAGGAGAGATGGCAGAGCGGTCGAATGCGGCGGTCTTGAAAACCGTTGTCTGTAACAGGACCGGGGGTTCGAATCCCTCTCTCTCCGCCAAACCAAAAAGCCCTGTATTCGGGGCTTTTTTCGTATCCGGAAGTCTGAGCGCAGCTAAAGTGGACGGATACGAAAAAAGAACCGGGCGACGCAGGAGCCGGGCTTTTTGGTTTGAAGCCTCCCCACCCGGGTTCACGAGTGAGCGAAGCGAACGAGTAATCCTGTTCTTTAGTTAGAAGTTAGAAGTGTAGAGTCAGAATTTGTGTGGCCGTTGTCATGCATTCGACACGCTCAGCATGACAATAAAAGACGCAAGGAGCCGGGCTTTTTGGTTTGAAGCCCCCCACCCGAGTTCACGAGTGAGTCTCGGCGCGGCCGGGACGAACGAGTAACCCCTAAACTAGTTGACAGTTTAAAGTTTATAGACTACAGTTTAGTTTAAATATTTGATGCTAGATATCAAGTATTACCTTAATTTTCACCGTGCTTGGTTATAAAATTCAAACATTTGATTGAAATAAATCAATAGCAATATTTTTTTATTTATTTTTAAACCATTTATACATAATGTAAATTGCAGGCTAGCATACAAATGTAATATCATTATTCATGTATTTGAATCATCAATACCTTAGCAGTACCCCAAACCGCAAGCCCAGCATGGTTTTAAAATCTGCTCCCATCCGCTGGTGGTGAGATACATCGGCAAAAATTCCTGTATACTTTCCCATCTGAAGTGTTTGTCGCAATCCTACCGAAACATCTGCATGCACTTTTCTGTAGCCCAATTCCGCAAATACCGGTACATAACAGGCTGAATACCCGCCCGTAATTTTTACATTGAATCTGGAATTTTGCTTACCCAGTGCCACTACCGGCGACCAAAGCAATTGCCCTTGTAAACGTCCGTATGGCGCTACACCCCAGGCGGTTTGGGCTGTAACATTCTCGATATACTCTCCCGCAGAAAAAGAGATACCTGCCTCCAGTGATGGTTTAAGATCCCGGGAAAGCATGCAAACCAGCCCCCTTCCCCATCCTTTGCCGTTTATCACTCCGTTGTTAAGCTTTTCCCAGGTAAAATTGCTGTATTCCGCTCCGGCTGTAAGGGTTTGAGCCGACAGGCGGCCAAAACACAAAAAAACAATCAGCAAAAGCAATCGCATGAATTGCGAAAATAGACATTAATGTTTGAAACGAGCCATTTCGCGCTCTACATCCTTTGTTTTTAAGTCTTCGCGCTTATCATGCGTTTTCTTACCCGGCCCCACACCCAACTCAAGTTTGAATAACCCTTTTTCATCTTCAAAAAGCCTGATGGGAAAGGCAGCAATACCCACATTCTTCAATGCTACCGCTATTTTCTTAAGCTCTTTGCGGTTCAGCAGCAGTTTTCTGTCACGCAGCGGCTCATGCTGCCCAAAACTGCCCTGGGCAAAGGGCGAAATATGCAGATTTTTCAACCACAATTCTCCCGAATCCGTCACGGCATACGCATCGCCCATATTCACATTGCCCGCACGAATGCTTTTCACCTCGGTACCCAGCAGCATGATACCGGCCGTGTATTTGGTATCGGCGTGGTAATTAAAGCTGGCCTTGCGGTTGAGAATCTCTATTTTCGGTTTTTTAGCCAACTTTCAAACTATCAATTAACCGCGCTACTTTTTCTTTCTTCAGAATTTTCTGTCCCTGGGTGCCTTCGGCAACAAGCCTTTCACCTACATGAACCACAAACTCGCAATCCACCGTATTGCCTTCCAGTTTTATCAGGGTAGCGGTGATGGTTACCGTATCTCCCAGCATGGCCGGGCTTTTGTGGCTGATATTCAGAAATGTACCAATTCCTTCTTCGTCTTCGTCTTTCATGTTAAGCACAAACTGCCTGCAAGCCCATTCTACATCACGCCCCAGGGCAAATGTGCCGTAAAATGGATGTACGTTTCCCGTCTCAAATGTTGCCAGATCGGTTGTTTCCACCACCTTTTCCATGCGGATTACATCCCCCGTTTGGTGTATTGCTTTCATAAAATCTATGACTGGAGAACCTGCAGTTCCTGAAAAATTTCCCTGGGCTGAATTTCAAGATGAGAGGCTTCGTACAAACATTCGCCTTTGTGAATAATCAGCAATTGAGGCGATTCGTGGTGCACGGAAAAAACTTCGGCAATTTTATTGCTCACAGGTCGGTTCGCAATCACATCTACAATATGATACTGCAGTGCAGGGTTGGAAGAGGCCATGCGATTCAACGCCATACTGCTGATGGAGCAGCGGGTGCTATGCTTAAATATCAAAACAGGTACCGCATGCGATTCTGCAATCAAAGCCTCAAGTGAGGCCTCGTCTGTGAGCTGCGGTGCTGATGACATTACTTTTTAATGCTCATGCCATGATTCGCCATTCCTACAGAAGGACACTTGTCTTTCTTGCGAAACGAACCACAGGAAACTGCGGTGATACAAATCAGGATAGCGATGATTACTTTTGCCTTTTTCATGATAAGGGAAATTTACTGCAAATTAAACTCAATTTCGGGAAATACACTGAGTATAGAACGAATATCTGACAGGATTTATTCAACAGCGGTTAAAAAATTGGATTTACCTGATGATGAACGCGCATTTACCTATGAGATTTTATCGGAACAGCAGCTTTGCCTGCCTAAGGCAGCAAAAAAATTACCATCATGGACAAAAAACCATTGTCTATTTGCTTCTATACCGCTTGAACAGTGCACTTCGGAAAGTATTGCCCATGCAAAAACTTCCCTGTTTTCTGGCAAAAATATGTTAAGCCTCACCGGTGGACTCGGAGTGGATGATGCGGCATTTTCCAAAAAATTCGAACACATTACCAGCCTTGATCCCGACAAGGGGCTCAATGCCATTGCAAGGTTCAATAACCTGCAAATGGGCATAATCAATATCACCCGGCTTGATACCACGGCAGAAGATTTTCTCCCGACTCAAAACACCCAATGGGATTGTATTTATGCCGATCCTGACCGCAGGACGGCGGGAAGCCGAATGGCTGCCGATGTTTCGGCTTATTCCCCCGATATTTTCTCATTGTACAAAAAATTCAGCCATCTCGCCAAAAACTGGATTGTTAAGCTAAGCCCCATGACAGATTTAAACTGGTTTGAGAATCAGCTGGGACAGCCAATAGCGTTTTATATTTTCAGCGATCGCAGTGAAGTAAAAGAACTACTGGCTGTTTGGGGAGAAAACGCATCCCCCGGCGTTCGCATCGTTCACTGCGAGGATAACAATACCCGGATTTTTGGCAAGGAAGTTCCTATGGAATTGCATGAAACCAAAACTGAAATTTTCTGCGAATTATCATCAGCTGCCATAAAGGCTGGATTTAGAGACAGCATCATTGAACAAGCAGGGCTGAAAGCGGCAAGTCGGCATGGTTACTATTTAACTGGAAACACCATCATTCCCTCTGCCCTGGGCAGGTGTTTTGCATTGAACCAAAAGATTACAGGTTCACTGAACCATATCGGCAATCAACTTAAAACAGCAGGTATAACGCAGGCCAACGTAAGCACAAGAGATTTTGTTGTGCCCTCGGAAGAAACCCGTAAAAAATTAAAACTGAAAGACGGTGGAACTTTGTACTTGTTTTTTACCGGAAAAGACGAAAAAACCTGCTTTGTAACGGAAAAGCTGCGCTGATTATTTCTTTTCAGCGTTTGCTTTTTTTACATATTTCTCCAAAGCAGCAAGCATGGACGGGCTGTCAGGCGCAGGCGCCGGTATATCGAGAATCAGGCTATGCTCTTGTATGGCTTTCTGAGTACTGTCGCCAAAACCTGAAATACGTGTGGCATTTTGCACAAAATCGGGGAAGTTGTCATACAGAGACTTTATATCGGCCGGACTGAAAAATACAAGAATATCATAAAACACCTCTCTCAAATCACTCAAATCGCTGCTTACAGTTCTGTAGATGATACATTCCTTAAAATTCAGCTTATGATCGGCAAAAAAATTGGGAATATTGGGTTTACGAATATCGGAGCAGGGAAAAAGAAACTTCTCTGAACCATGGTTTTTCATGAGGTTCAGGAAATCTTTCTCCGTTCCTTTTCCATGAAACATTTTGCGTTTGCGGGGCACTATGTATTTCTGCACATAGTTGGAAACATTCTCGTTGATTGAGAAATACTTGGTATCCTGTGGCATTTCCACCTTCATTTCCAGCGCCATGGTAAAAAAAGAATCTACTGCATTCTTCGAATTGAAAATGATGGCAGTGTAGTCCGGAAAAGCTACTTTCTGTCTTCGTATTTCCTTAGCCGTCAGCGGCTCAATATGAATAAATGACCTAAAATCTATCTTTAGTTTGTATTTTTTTGCAAATTCCTCATAGACATTTTTGCCTGCTTCGGGCGGCGGCTGGGTAATGAGGATGCTCTTTACCTTTTTCTCTCTTTCGTTCATGGAGTTTGTGAGATGCTGAAAAGGGTTTTTGTCAGAATTGCATGCGGCAAGACTTCCAAGGCGCAAAAATACAAAATATTGGTGAATGAATAATTTTTTTCACGAAACAGGTAAACCAACTGAACAAGCATTTTCAATAAAAACCATACAACTACCATAATCAGAAGGCATTGAGACACTGGTATGTCACGCAAACGATTTGGATTATAATACACAATATTAATAAGCGGAAAAGCAATGATGGATGCCCAAAAGTCCACTGTGACCTGTTTTTGAAGCAACGATCTTGAAACTTCACTGGCAGAAAACACTAAAGACTGTAGACGCTGCGAGAAATAGAGCATCACTTTCCAAGCCAAAACCCCGATGAGCATGAATATAAAAAACACTACACTGTTTAACTGCAAAAATTGACTGTATACTGCTATAAGAATAACAGTCTGTGCCATTACAAACGTTGAAAGCAACACACACACCAGACTGCCTGAAGTAAAGGATAACGAGCGATCCATAATAAGCTCATTGAAATAATAATTATTAAAGACACCCCGGTAGCGCTGATAGAATTGTTTGGGAAATGCAGCTCGGTAGTAGATAAATAATCCCAGCACCACCAGTGAAATGATAAAAAACCAGATTTTGGCTTGGCCAACTCGGTAAAATGCCTGGTGCACAAACGGATCGAAGGGATCTCTTATTCTTGGTATGATGGTATCTTTATATTTGATGGCAAATCTTGATTTCAGTACCGCACAAAGCGAATCTTTTCTAAGGCTGTCTATAAACTTGCTACGGCTTATCTTCTGCGTATCAATGTTGCTGCGTGCTTCTCTTTCGGTATTTTCAATCCTTTCTCTACGGGTTCGTTTTTTCGTGGTGGAAGCCGTTACATCAGCAGCAAGCACAGACAGCGCAAGAAACATAAATGCAAGGTTTTTGAGTTTAAAAAGCATTGCTCAGCCCCAAATGAAATTTAGCATCCCTAAAATCCAAGCCATTTTCCTCATTACCTAGTGCCCATGCAAACTTCAGTATTCCGGCACCCGTTTTCAGGCCCCCGGCTAGTCCCAGGCTATAAAGCCTGTTAATTCCATTTTGCAGAAGCGTGGCATTTCGGTACAGCGCCCCTGAAATAAAGGGTGCAACAAAACCTGACGGTCCTGCCATAAACCGAAATTCTACATTGGCCATGTGAAACGCGTTTGCAAAAATACGCTGCTCGTTGAACCCGCGAATGGAATTTATTCCTCCCCAGCGCGATAACTCTGCAAAATTGATATTGGGGGCCTTGTAAACCTCGCCCTGTAAGGAAAAAAATATTACCCAGCTGCGAACAACGGGAAGATAACCGGAACCAAAATAACGCAATTTAATGGTTGTTTGTTTCAATTTTCCTGTACGTTGTAAACTGTCATAAATATTTTCTGATTTCCCTTCAGCATTTTTCCACGTAATGGAGGAAATTCCTGCATCGCGCAGCCAGGAGCGACTTCCAACGCCTGTCTCCACCTTCATTGACCAGCCTTGCCTTGCAAAAACTGCCATTTGAAGATTCACTTTTTCAATAGATGCCATGTAGGAGGTGGCTCTGCTTGGTGCATTTAAGGGAAGACTACGCTGGCTTTTAACAAAATTCTTATCAATGCCCAGCCCTGTAATACCAGTGCGCTCCACTCCCAGACTCCACCGCCATTGGCGCGAAGCGGGAAATCGCAGCATTGCTGTTTGCCTGAAGCGGGTGTAAACCGTATCGAATTTTTCAAGGCCGAAATGCAGTCCGGTAACAAATGGAGTACCCAGCAAATAGGGTAATTCCGTGCCTGTAAACAGCTCCTGCGAACGTGCCTGAAACCGTCTCCACCGGGCATATAGAGATACACCATGCCCAAACAGGTCATAGAATGCAGCATCGGCTTCGCCCGTAACCACCGGCTTTTGATTTGCCTGAGTTGCCAAACCTAGCAATCCGGACAAACGGTCACGTTTTTGACGAATTACCCCATAATCAAGTACAAAACGACCATAATGGAATGAAGGTATTATATCGCTTTTGAGCGCGTATCCGTCCGCAGCAAGCATTTTACTCCTGAATTGTTGCACCTCATTCTCATTGAATGGCAAGCCCGGAACCATTGAACCTACTTTGCTTAAAAAGTAACCCGAAAGTCTCAAATCATTGGTTATGATTGAATCATACAGGCACAAGGGACCCAACTGACGATCACAGGAAACGTAAACAGTATTTCCGGTTACGCTATCGGGAATACACCTATAAGAAGCAAAAGGATAACCTGTTTGCAACTGCACCCAAAGCCAGCTGTCCTGAAAAACCATGTAATCATTAGGCTTAAAGTGCCGCTGACTGCCGGCCTCACGAAAACTAAAAGGCACATCTTTTCCTGAAATATACCCGGCTGAATCCAGATTTCTCACAGCAAAAAAGCCCTGTTGCCATAACTTATTAAGAATTAGTTCTGTTTCAGTGCTATCAAAAAAGGCCTTTTCTGCATTACCTAATTTGGGATTGGCAAGCAAAAAACCAAATTGCACAATACAAATCAGGGGCAGCAATATGAAAAACTTTTTTTGCAAGCGGTATTGTCCGCAAATTACGAACTTTGCCTTGAATTGTCGGGACTTTACATTCATATTCCCTTTTGCCGCAAGGCTTGCACCTACTGCAATTTCCATTTCACTACCGGCAGCCGATACAGGGAAGATTTCATGCATTATATTCAAATGGAATATGATTTATTGCTGCCTGAAAGGTCGGATCCATGGGAAACACTCTACTTTGGAGGTGGCACACCTTCCCTTCTCCCTGCTGAACAGTTGGGTAAATTCATTACACATATAAAATTGAACGGTGGTATTCAGCCCGGTGCTGAAATAACGCTAGAGGCCAACCCGGAAGATGTAAACGTAGAGAATATCGAAAAATGGAAGCTGGCTGGCATTAACCGCATAAGCCTTGGGGTTCAGTCACTGAGCAATGTAGAATTGCAAGCCATGAACAGGGCGCACACAGCTGCAAATTCTATTTCAACTTTAGAACAACTGGTAAATGCAGGCCTACAGTCTGTAAACCTGGATTTGATTTACGGCAGCCAATGGCTGAGTGATGAGGCATGGAAGGAAACCCTTCAGTGGGCCTTCAATTGCGGGGCACAGCACATTTCGGCTTATGCGCTAACATCCGAACCCAACACCCGAATGCAAAAAGATATCGCCGGGAGAAAAATTCCTGAAATTGATGACGACAAACAGGCCCGGCATTTTGAATTGTTGCAGGAATATGCGGATAAAAACAAATGGCTTCATTATGAAACGAGCAACCTATGCCAAACGGGATTTGAGGCCAAACACAACAGTAATTACTGGGAGAACAAACCGTATCTGGGTTTGGGGCCATCAGCGCACAGTTTTGATGGTAAGCTCACGCGGCGCTGGAATATTGCAGATAATCAGTCTTACGTTCTGGGGGTGGAAAATCAGAAACTAAACTTTGAAGAAGAGTTACTTTCCGATAATGATTACATAAATGAACTGATAATTACACGTCTAAGATTAACAAAAGGGCTAAACACAGAAACTATTGGCCTGATAAATGCCGGTTGGCAAGAACAAAAGGCCCTGATTATTTTGGAAATGTCAGAAAAAAGTCTTGTATTAATTAAAGACAACCACATAGTTCTCACACCCAAAGGCCGCCTGCTATCTGACGCAATAAGCAGAAAGTTAATGATTTAGGATTTAAATTTAATCTAAATTAGCAAACAATATCACCATATTTTGGTTTTTTGACCTGTAATATTCTACATTTGATTAGTTTTGGGCAACGCCCGACAAAAAATATACGTCTATCACTAAAATCCATAGTTATATAAAATATGAAATTAAAATACACCCTCCTTTTTAGCTTGATTACCTTCCTTTTCGGCAGCAAACAGGAACTAAAAGCCCAAACCCAGTATGGATGGAGTTATAAAACCGAATGTCTAACCGTTATAGCCAGCTATTCAGGCAAGTCTGATAGCTGCATAACCGTTTACTGGCAGGCCGCTGGAACTACCTATACAGGAAACAGCCTTACCTACAAATTTGCAAAACCCGGAACCTACCAGGTTTGTATGAAGGTTTTAAATACCTGTAAAAAATGGGATACCATTATCTGCAAATCTGTTACGGTTGACACTTGCCCTCCCAATCCCTGCTTGAGTTTCAAGCCTGACTTTACCTGGAAAGCAGATTGCAGAACGATTAGATTTCTTGCCACATCCGGCATGCTAAGCAACACCGGTGTAAGCTACAGCTGGACATGGGGTGATGGCGGAACCGGTACCGGAACAGATCCAAGTAAAACATACGTAAAGGATGGAGTTTACAAGGTATGCCTTAAAGCCACATGGAAAGTACCCGGAACCACTACTGTTTGCGTAAAGGAAATCTGTAAAGAGATAAAAATAAGCTGCAGCAATCCCTGTAACATTAAAGGAGATTTCAAAATTTCATACGGAACCGGCGGACAGGTTAAGTTCGAAGCGTCCAGTGATAATGGATATTATTATACATGGAAATTTGGCAATGGAACCACCGGAAGTGGAAAGAGCATTTCCAAATGGTACAAAAAACCCGGAACCTATGAGGTGTGTGTTCGCATCTGCGACAAAACCCAGAAATGCTGCACCACCATCTGTAAAAAGGTAGTGATTGAAGAGCCTTGTCGCCTTCAAGGTGGTTTCTCATTCAAGAAAAAGGGTAATGGCACTTATAAATTTTATGGTTACAGCACTGATAAAGGCGCCACCTACAGCTGGAGTTTTGGTGACGGCACCACAGGCACAGGAATGGATCCTCTGAAAACCTACAGCAAATCAGGAACATATACGGTTTGCGTAACCATTACCTCAGCCGATAAACGCTGCAAAATCACCACTTGCCAGAAAGTGGTAGTAGTTGTTGAAACCAAGCGTTGCGTATGGACACAGGCAGGATTTGGCATTACCAGCACCACTACCTGCGCCATAGTTAAAGTAGAAGCATACAATCTTGTTGACACATGCATTTCTTACAAGTGGACTGTAAACGGTGTTCTGACTGATAGTATTGGCGGACGTTTGAAAAGCATTACCCTTCCTAAAAACGGCACTTACAACATTTGCCTGAAACTTTACAACAACTGCAAAAAGTGCGACACTGTGATTTGCAAAACGGTTACCGTTTCATGCTACAAGGAAACTTGCAACTGGGCCAAGCGTGGTGCCGGATTTACGTATGCATTGAAATGCCCGAATCTGGTACTTGAAGGGAACAACCTTAATGATACTTGTATTGGATACGCGTTTACTGTATCTAATGCAAATAATGTTCCGCTGGCAACCTTCAACGGCAGAACGCAGAGTATAGGATTCAGCAGCAATGGTTGGTATTGGATATGTTTAAAATTAACTGACAACTGTAAAAAATGCGATACTACCATTTGCCAAAAGATTTACATAGATTGTTCCTCACCATGCAACTGGAAAAAAGCAGGAGCTGGCTATACTTACAAGGTAGATTGCAAAAAAGTAACCCTCACCGCTAAAAACCTGAATAACGGCTGTGTAAAATACAGCTGGTATAGTGCTGGTGCCTTAGTGGGATCAGGTCAGGTTTACACTATAAACTACACCAACAATGGTACCTACAGTGTTTGCCTTAAATTGATTGATACCTGCAAGAAATGCGATACCTCCATTTGTCAGAATGTGGTAATTAACTGCAACCCTTGCTCGGCTGTTGCCAAATTCAAGGTAGACAGTGTAAGCAAAGCAGGTATCGTTTATGTAACCAATCAAAGTACCGGTGCATTTTCTTATAGCTGGGATTGGGGAGACAGCACCTATAGCAAACTCAAATCACCCGTATACCATGCCTATAAGTTTGGTGGTAGCCGCAAGATTTGCCTCACCGTATGGGACTCTCTGGGTAAATGCAGCACCACTTTCTGTATCACCGTTCAGGTTGTAAAAACACGCTCAGCGCAATCTTATCAGCAGAACAATACCGGTACCGGAATGCAGGTTTACCCTAACCCCGCAGATCAAACATCTACAATATCATGGAGTGGGCAATACAACCAGTTGTATGTATATGCATCAACCGGTAAATTGGTTCACAAAACAGCTGTATCCGGTGAGAAAACCACGTTCAAAACCTCTACCCTGCCGCCAGGTATATACACCATTCAGTTGCAAGGCAACGAAGGCCGCCAAACAAGCCGGCTGGTGGTTGAAAGAAATCCATAAACGGAGGACTTACCCTTATCAAAAAGCAGGCTTGTCCTGCTTTTTGTTTTTTACACCGACAAACAACAGCATTAATGTGATAAAAGTCGCTTTTATTGCTGTATAATGTAGTAATTTTGCAGCACCAATATATAGTTATGCAACGCCAAACCAATAACAATATTCTAGTGCCTACCGATTTTTCGGATGTGGCAACCAGTGCCCTGGGCCACGCCATTAAAGTTGCTCAGACCTACAAGAATGAAATCACATTGCTGAACATTGTGGATGAAGGCCTTTTCGGCGGAATTTTTGCCGGGGGTAACCAAACTGAACTGATTAAAGAAGCCGTTCAAAACAGGCTTAATAATATTGCCGCCGAGGTTAAAGAGAAACACGGCATTACTGTACATACCCGCATTGATTCGGGCCGCATTTACAAAACCATATCCAACATTGCCAATGACGAGAGCTTTGATTCCATCATTATGGGAAGCCACGGCGCCAACGGCCTGGAACAGGTTATAGGATCCAACGCCAGCCGCACCATTCAAAATGCAGAGGTTCCAGTTGTGGTTGTAAAAAATCATTCGGTAGGTGAAGGTTACAAAAAAATTGTTATGCCAATCGATCTTTCTATTGAAAGTCGCCAGAAAACCAACTGGGCCATTCATGTAGCCAAAAAGTTCAACTCTGAAATTCATGTTGCCTACCAGGGCAGCACCGATGAATTCAACCAAAACAGAATCAAAGCCAATGTTAAGGCGGTAGAGAATAAGCTTTCACAAAACGGTGTGAATTTCAAATCAGTGGAAATTGCCGATAAATTGCTTGAAAACTATGCCACTGAAATCATGCATTATGCCGAAAAAGCAAATGCGGATCTTATCCTTGTAATGACCGACCTCGATTTAGGGATTACAGATATGCTTAGAGGCACCTACACCCAGCAAATTGTGAACAGAAGCAACACGCCTGTGATGTGCATCCACCCCAAAGAAACAGGTTTCACCTACGATTATTAATAAAAACCAAACTTGCTAAAGAAACCCGCCCCTGTGGCGGGTTTTTTAATGGTTAAAAATCCAGAATTACTCCAATGGTAGGCAGTACAGTTCCTGAAGTATTCGGCAGAAAATCTGCCTTATACTGCAATGGATTTGACGGATCGGACAACAATGACCCATCTGCATTTCTGGCGGCCACCAAAGTATTGGGGCCCACATATTGTGTGTTAAAGAAGTTCTGGATATCCAGGTATAAATTCAATGAACTCTTTCTGAAATACCAAACCTTATCCACCCTGATATCAAACTGATTGAAATTTCCTACCCTTACTGAATTTATCCTGCTGTAGTTGGGAACTGCCTGCCCCACTACATCCCAGCTATAATTTGACAGTGATCGGTTTGTATCGTAAGGCGTAAAAGGCCTGCCTGTTATAAACCTCCATTTTACACCCAATTCCCAGTTGCGTTTAAGTTTCATTCCGCCTGTAAGCACCACCGTATGTCGGCTATCCCACGCACTGGCCACCATTTTCCCGGTTGTATCGGCAAATCCACTCCAGCAAAGCGTGTAGCTGGCAATGCCATACAATCCTTTGCGGCTCCGCCTTTGTACCAAAAACTCCATACCATAAGCCCTTCCGGTTCCTTTAGACACAACCGGCTCATTTCCTACAATGGCAAAATCTCCACCCAGGTTACCCAAACTGATTCCTTCGCGAAGACTTACCGGATAACGGCTATACTCCTTGTAAAATCCCTCCAGGGTTATTTTGGTTTCTGAACCATAATTGTACTGAAACCCGGCAGCGGCCATGTTGTTTCGCAAATATTGGAGGGTATTTTGATTGGCCAGTCTGCCTGCGCTGTCTCTGTATCCCAGCAAAGTGTAGGCAGGTAGCTGATGAAAACGGCCTACGTTGGCATTGAAAAACAGTCCATCCATTACAGGGATTGAAGCCGATAATGATATTCCCGGCTGATTCAAAGGATTTGCCGTGGATGCATTGTATCCCGATCCATCCAGTCGCAATCCCATGGCCACCGTCACGCCCGACGAAAAGCTGCGGTTCCATTTGCTGAATATATTGTACTTAACCACATTCAAATCGCTCTTGAAATTAATGGTTTGTGGACCTGCCGGTGTGTATATTCTATTGAATGTACGGTTACCATACTGGGCAAATTCAAATCCGCCGCCGTTCATCACAGACCAGCGACCGTAGCGGCGGGATTGCTCATAACGAAGTTTATTTTCTTCTTCAGTACTGCGGTAATCAAGAATCTTCTTTGCAGGATCTGATTCATCATTGTTTTGAAACTTGGTGCTGATGTTGCTCAACATATTTCGGCTCAAAAACACCTGGTGCCTGGCTTTGCCAAAATAGGTGTAGGAAGTGCCAATAGTATAGTTCCACTGCTGATAATCCGGAATGTAGCCCAGAATATACTGATTGGTTTTCAGTTTCAGTGAATCGGTTATTCCGTCATTAACATTGGTATTCAAACGGAAATAATCTACCGCTCCCAGCAGCACCACATTCAGTTCAGATTTATTACTTAGCTTGGTCTTTACCTTGGCCTGATAATCAATAAAATTGGGAAGAAAGGGTAGTTTAAGCAAGGTAAACAACCCCTGCAGATAGCTTTGGCGAGCCGAAACAATAAAGGTGGTCTTTTTTGATTTTCCCAGCGGTCCGTCGGCTGTAAAACCCAAATCGGAACTGCCCAGGGTAAAGCGAAACTTAGGCTTGTCAGTATTTCCATCGATTTGTTTGAAATCAACTACAGCGCTCATGCCATTGGCATAATTTATGGGGAAAGCTCCTGTGTAAAAGTTAACATCTTTGATGAAATTCACATTGAGAATACCCACAGGCCCACCGGTACTGCCCTGGGTTTGAAAATGGTTGATTACCGGAATTTCAAAACCATCGAGGTAAAACTTATTTTCAACAGGCGAACCACCGCGAATCACAATATCATTGCGGAAACTGGGCACACTGATAACGCCGGGAAGCGACTGCACAATTTTACTGATATCACGGTTGCCGCCGGGATTTCGTTCTATTTCACGTATACTCAGCGACTGCGCTCCCACCGGACTTTCCGCCTTTCGAGACTGCAATGCGCTGCGCGAGATATTAACAGTACCAATACTTTTGGATAAACTCTCCATGCTGATTTGCACAAACGGGCTTTTGTCGTAGGTAAATAACATTTCAGCCGCAAAAGCATCTAAATACCCATCCTTGTATGCACCGACAACGAAAAAGCCGGGTTCCGGAAGTTGCAGCATGAAATTTCCTGCAGAATCTGACTTGCCAGTTAGTTCAGTTTTTAGAATTTTAACCTCCGCCGAAGCTATAGGAGCGTTGGTGGAAGCATCCTTAACAACTCCTTTGATAATTATATTTTGAGAAAAACCATTTGTGACTAGCAGACACAGAATAGAAACAATAATTCGTTGCATTAAAGATTAAACAAAACAACCGCTGAAAAGTTCAACAAAAAGGGGAAGATATCATTTTACGCGAAAAAAGCCGGCACTAAAAACATATTGCCATTTGACATTTATCAGCAAATACGGGCTTTTAGGACAGCAAATTTGCGGTTCAACATTTAACTAATTTCAATCATGAGTACATTAGCCACAACCACCGCCCGGATGTTTCCGGCATTTACCTCCCTGTGGGAAGATTTTCTGAACAAAGACCTGCTGGAATGGGACGGCGATCTCACAGCCACCACCCCTTCGGTAAATGTCAGGGAAACAGACAAAGATTTTAAAATTGAGCTGGCAGCACCCGGAATGAAAAAAGATGATTTCAACATTGAACTGCAAAATAATGTTTTGACCATTTCCACCGAAAAGAAAGAATAGAAAGAAGTAAAACTGGAAGGTAAATTTCTTAGAAAGGAATTCATCTACCGTGCTTTCCAGCGTTCCTTTGCCCTTCCTGAAAATTGTGAAAAAGACAGCATTAAAGCCACCTACACAGATGGAATCTTGAACATCAACCTGAATAAGAAATATGTGGAAGCAATTTCCACTTCCAAGTAAATTCAGGTTAAGTAATAAAGTCGGCTTTACGAAGTAGAAAAATACCTCTTTTTTGAGGGATTTTTTATTTTCGGCCAAAATGTCGGTGTTTTCATCATTTCCTTATTTGGCTTACATCTTGTAATATGTAATTTCGCACCTTATCCCATGATTGGAAAAATTATATCCGGACTGAGCAATATTTTTGGTGGAAACAAAGCCGACCGCGACCGCAAAGAAATAGAGCCGATTGTCCTAAAAATAAACGAGCACTTTGCTTCCTACACTCAACTCAGTAACGATGAACTTCGAAACAAAACCAATGAATTCATCCAGCGCATCAATCTTCACCTTACTGAAATTGATGGCAGAATTACGGAAACACGCGAACAGCTGAGTCAAACCCCGGAAGATCAGACAGATTTGCGGGATGGTCTTTTCCATGAAATTGATGAACTCGAAAAAAGCCGTGACAGCAGCCTGGAAGAAATACTGGCCGAAATTTTGCCCGAAGCTTTTGCCGTAGTAAAGGAAGCCGCAAGACGTCTAACGGAAAATGCATCTTTAACCTTCACTGCCACAGATCTTGACCGTGAAATTGCCGTAAACCGCAACCACGTTCAGATTCAGGGCGAAAAGGCTGTTTACTCAAATGAATGGACCGCTGCCGGAGGGCAAATCCGCTGGAATATGGTACATTATGATGTGCAGCTGATTGGCGGTATAGCCCTGCACCGCGGTAAAATTGCCGAAATGGCTACAGGTGAAGGTAAAACCCTGGTAAGTACCTTGCCGGTTTATCTTAATGCACTCGGAAAACGCGGAGTGCACGTGGTTACCGTAAACGACTACCTGGCCCGTCGTGACTGCGAATGGAACGGCCCTTTGTATAACTTTCTGGGACTTTCGGTAGATTGTCTTGAATATCATCAGCCCAACAGTACAACGCGCCGCAAAGCTTATCTGGCTGACATTACCTATGGTACCAACAACGAATTTGGTTTTGACTACCTGCGTGACAATATGGCACACAGCCCTGAAGAACAAGTTCAGAAAAAACACCATTTTGCCATTGTGGATGAGGTAGACAGCGTTTTAATAGACGATGCTCGAACTCCATTAATCATCAGCGGACCTACCCCTCACGGCGATGATCAGCAGTTTGATGCCCTGAAACCCAGAATTCAGAAACTGGTTGAAGCCCAGAAAAAGTATATTGTTACTGCGCTTAACGACGCCAAAAGGCTCATAGGTGAAGGAAATACAGGCAGCAAAGAGGGAGAAGGCGGACTTGCATTGCTTCGCGCACACCGCGGCTTGCCCAAAAACCGGGCTTTAATAAAATTCCTTAGCGAATCAGGCATGCGTACTATTCTTACTAAAACAGAAAGTTATTACCTGCAGGATCAGCAAAAAGAAATGCCCAAGGCAGATGCACTGCTTTACTTTACCATTGATGAAAAAACCAGCAGTGTAGACCTTACCGATAAAGGTATTGAACTCATTACCGGAGCCGGCGAAGACCCCAACTTCTTTGTGCTGCCGGATGTAGGAAGTGAAATTGCCGAAATTGAAAGAACATCCGCTGATGATGCAGAAAAATTGCGCCGAAAAGACGAACTGATGCGCGAATTTGCTATCAAAAGCGATCGTATACACAGTGTTCAGCAGCTGCTGAAAGCCTATACCATGTTCGAAAAAGATGTTGAGTATATCATCCAAGACAATAAGGTTAAGATTGTAGACGAGCAAACGGGTCGTGTGCTTGATGGCCGTCGCTACAGCGACGGACTTCACCAAGCCATTGAAGCCAAGGAAAATGTGCGCATCGAAGCGGCCACCCAAACCTATGCCACCATTACCCTGCAGAATTACTTCAGAATGTACCACAAATTGTCTGGTATGACAGGCACAGCTGAAACAGAAGCACAGGAATTGTGGGATATCTATAAACTGGGTGTGATGGTTATTCCCACCAACAAACCCGCCATACGCATAGATTCCGAAGATCAGGTTTACAAATCCATGCGCGAAAAGTTCAATGCGGTGATTGAAGAGGTGGTAAAACTTCAGGAAGCGGGAAGACCGGTACTGGTGGGCACTACCAGCGTAGAGTTCAGTGAATTGCTGAGCCGCATGCTTACTATGAAAAAGGTTAAACACAACGTACTTAACGCCAAACAGCACCAACGTGAGGCGGAAATAGTGGCTGAAGCAGGAAAGCCCGGCGCAGTAACCATTGCTACCAACATGGCAGGTCGCGGAACAGATATTAAAATCGGAGACGAGGTAAAAGCCGCAGGAGGTCTTGCCATTATAGGTACCGAAAGGCATGACAGCCGCAGGGTTGACCGACAGTTGCGCGGACGTGCCGGCCGTCAGGGAGATCCGGGAACTTCACGTTTCTACGTGAGTCTGGAAGATGACCTGATGCGCATATTTGGTTCTGAGCGCGTGAGCCGCATGATGGATAAATTTGGTTACAAAGAAGGCGATGTGATTGAACACAGCTGGATGACCAAAACCATCGAGCGCAACCAGAAACGTATGGAGCAAAATAACTTTGGTGTACGTAAACGCCTGCTTGAATACGATGATGTAATGAATAAGCAGCGCACCAATATTTACCGCATGCGCCGCAATGCCTTGTTTGGCGACCGCCTGAGCATTGACCTTAAGAACATGCTCTACAACTGGTGTACAGAGCAGGTTCAACTGGCCAAAGATGCCGACAGTTACGAACAACTGGAGCTCGAGGTAATTAAAACCCTTGCTGCGGCACTGCCATTTGATCAGCAAACTTTCCTCACTTCCAAAGAAGATGCACTGATAGATCAGCTTTTCGACGGACTGACCAAACACTACCAGGATAAAAACGAACGCATACGCAAACAGGCCTTTCCCGTTTTCCGTGGCATTCACCAGGAACAAGGTGACAAAATCGAAAACGTGCTGGTACCCATGACCGATGGCATCCACGCATTTCAGATTGTAACTCCGCTTCAAAAAGCACTTGGCTCAGAGTGCAAGGAACTCATCCACGAACTGGAGAAAATGGTTACCCTGCAAATGATTGATGATGAATGGAAAGAACATTTGCGCGAATTGGATGAGCTGAAGCAAAGCACCTACAATGCACAATATGAGCAGAAAGATCCTTTGCTGATTTATAAAATTGAAAGTTTTGAGCTTTTCGGACAAATGCTGAACCGCCTGAACCAGCGCGTGCTAGGACTCCTTTTCCGCAGTGAAATAGAGAGCGGCGACCGTGTGGAAGAAGCCCGTGAAAGCAAAAGAAAAGAGGAACCTAAAATGAAGACCGGCCGTGAGGAAATCGGCGGAGGCAGCATGCATCAGGATCCCTCTATGCCCCCACCTCAGCGCGAACATCAGTCCATGCCTCAATCGCCTATCCGCAACGAAATCAAGGTGGGTAGAAATAACCCATGTCCATGCGGTAGCGGCAAGAAGTTTAAAAGCTGCCACGGCAAAGACTAAACCATCTTTCCAATGACCCCAAAAGAGCCTGAAAAGGTGCATTCAGACTATTACTTCGAAAACGGATATCTGGTTTTTACGGAATATTTTCTTCTGAAGCGCGGTATTTGCTGCGGTAGCGGCTGTAGGCATTGTCCGTTTGAGCCGAAGCATTGCAAGGGGAATAAACAATTGCGTGAGGAAGTCAAATCAAAACACCCCACTCCCTGAGCTTTGTGTACAAAATGTAAAAACCTTTGTGCAATTCCACATCCTTTACCGTTTTTTCAAGGCTAATTTTGCCCCGTGGATGATAAAATAAAATCTGCGCTGATTTCTGTTTTCTACAAAGACGGTCTTGAGCCCATCGTTCGTGCACTTCACCAAAACCATGTAACCCTTTACAGCACCGGAGGCACCCAAAAATTTATTGAAGACCTAGGCATTCCCTGCACCGGAATTGAACAGGTTACCGGATATCCCAGCATTCTGGGCGGAAGGGTTAAAACCCTGCACCCGAAAGTATTTGGCGGCATCCTTGCCCGAAGGGAAAATCAGCAGGACATGCAGGAAATTGCACAATACGAAATCCCCCTGCTTGACCTTGTTGTAGTGGACTTGTATCCGTTTGCCGAAACCCTGACTGCTGGCGGTTCCGAACAGGAAATCATCGAAAAAATTGACATCGGAGGTGTTTCCCTAATCCGTGCTGCGGCTAAGAACTTCAACCACACCTCCATCATCAGCGATAAAACGGACTACAGTTGGTTTCTGGGAAAATACAACCAAGGTAACGGCTCATTGAATATTGGCGAAAGAAAAGAACTGGCACGCAGGGCGTTTAATACCACATCCAATTACGACAGGCAAATTGCCGACTGGTTTGGCGGTGCTAAAAATCATCCCTTGCGCTACGGCGAAAACCCCCACCAACAGGCAGAATTCAGGGGCAACATGGAAGCCATCTTTACCAAACTTCAAGGCAAAGAACTCAGTTACAACAACCTGCTGGATGTGGATAGCGCATTTTGCCTGCTACGCGATTTTGATAAAAACCAGGGGGTTACCTGCGTAATTGTGAAACACAACAATGCCTGCGGCGTGGCAACCCGCCCCACTGCCGAATCGGCTTGGGACGATGCGCTTGCCTGCGATCCTGTATCGGCATTTGGCGGCATTCTGGCCATCAATGCCACGGTGGATGCGGCTACTGCAAAAAAAATCGACACACTCTTCTTTGAAGTGCTACTGGCAGAAGATTATTCGCCAGAAGCCTTGCAAATACTGCAGGCTAAAACCAACCGCATACTGCTGAAAACCTACGATGGCGATTTTAAACAGCAGCTTATCAGAACCGTACTAAACGGCGAATTGGTGCAGGATAGGGATACCGGACTGGCAACCAAAGTCGATATGAAACCGGCCACAACCCTTTCTCCTACAGATAGTCAGTATGCCGACCTGGAGTTTGCCCTGAAAATAGTGAAGCATACCAAAAGCAACACCATTGTGCTGGCGAAAAACAACCGCTTGCTGGCCAGCGGCACCGGACAAACCAGCCGTGTAGACGCACTGAACCAGGCCATTGAAAAAGCGGGCAGATTTGGGTTTGACCTGGAAGGCGCTGTGATGGCCTCCGATGCCTTCTTCCCCTTCCCCGATTGCGTTGAAATTGCCGATAAGGCGGGAATCAAAGCCGTGGTGCAGCCCGGGGGCAGCATTAAGGATCAGGCCAGTGTTGATTACTGCAATGCCAACAATATTGCCATGGTTATGACCGGCATGCGTCACTTCAAACATTAAAAATCATGTACGGCATACTGCGTTTTTTCTTGTTTCTTTTACCACCCGAAAAGGCGCACTATGTAGCCATGGATTTACTTTCCATAGGCCTGAAACTACCTGTCATAAAGAACATTATTAAAAAGCAATATGGCAGCAATACGGAACATCCCGTAAATTTTCTAGGCATCAAATTTCCCAATCCTATTGGTCTGGCCGCCGGATTTGATAAGGACGCAAGGTGGCTGCATATACTAAAAAACCTGGGGTTTGGTTTTGTGGAAGTGGGAACCGTAACGCCGTTGCCACAAGATGGTAACCCAAAACCGCGGCTATTTAGGCTGAAAAAAGACCTGGCGCTGATTAACCGCATGGGATTCAACAACCAAGGCATAGATGCCATGGTGGAGCGCCTGAAAAACCGTCCTGAAGGCCTGATTGTGGGTGGTAACATAGGAAAAAACAAGGTTACACCCAACGAGAAAGCCATTGACGATTACCGCATATGTTTTGAGAAAATTTACCCTTGGGTAGATTACATTGTGGTGAATGTGAGCAGCCCCAACACACCCGGATTGCGCGAATTGCAGGAGAAAGCATTTTTAACAAACCTGTTCCGGGAATTGCACCAGCGGAGGCTCCAATACGCAACTCCAAAACCAATCCTCCTGAAAATAGCCCCGGATCTAACACCGGAAGCACTAAAGGAAATTGCCGATACGGTTCATGAATGCGGTATTGAAGGCCTTATTGCTACCAATACCACCATCTCGAGAGAAGGGCTGGTTTGCGACGCAAAAACCCTTGAAAATATCGGAGCAGGCGGATTGAGCGGAGCTCCTATGAGTCAAAAAAGCAATGAAGTTATTACCCAATTACGACAATTGCTGGGGCCTGATTATCTAATTATGGGTGTAGGAGGCATTTTCACCGCCAACGATATTCAGGAGAAAAAAGCGGCAGGTGCCAATCTATATCAGGTGTATACCGGTTTTGTATATCAGGGACCGGGCATGGCAAAGCAATTGCTCTCCGGACTTTAACGCAGCCGGGTTCGATCTTCGTAAAATTCTATGCCGCCCGTATAGTACCAGGCACCCTCAGCGTTCCAGACCATAAAACGCAGACAATACTGAAGTTTTCCCTTGGTAAAATATTGTTCCACCCGCATAATCTCTGCATTTTTTGCGTCGAATGACACCAGTACGGTATCTTTTTTTGAGCGCTGCAAACTGATTTTCTGCTTTTTTAGCTGCTTGTAAACCTTATTATAAGATTTATCAACCTTATAACCGTAGGTTAGCCACAAACCCCGCATAATCTGATCACTCAGTTCAGGGTTTCGTTTTCGGAGCATGCGGTAATATACTGAATCCGATGCAGTATAGGCCAGCAGCGAAGATTTCTTTCTGTGAGCCAGCTTGCTCCAGAGTGTGTCGGAAGCTTCACGGTAGTTTGAAAAGGATTTACGTGGCAATGTATCTGTGGTGAGCACTTGTTGGCTGAATGCAACATTTATCAGCATTAATGTGCCGAATATTGACAATGCCAAACGAACTTTGCCCATGATTGTTCAAATTAACACCAAGTTTTCGTGAAAGCCAATCCCAAACACACCAATGCACTCATTAACGCCGGAAGTCCATATTTGCAGCAGCATGCCCACAATCCCGTAAACTGGATTGAATGGCACAGCGAACTCTGGCAACAGGCACAACGTGAAAACAAACCCGTACTTATCAGCGTGGGATATAGCGCCTGCCACTGGTGTCATGTAATGGAGAAGGAATGTTTTGAAGACGAAAAAACCACAGAATTGATGAATACGTTTTTCATCAATGTGAAAGTGGACCGCGAAGAGCGCCCTGATATAGACATGGTTTACATGGATGCTTGCCAGCTCATGACGGGCCGTGGTGGATGGCCTCTCAATGTTTTTTGCCTGCCGGACGGCAGACCCATCTACGCCGGCACCTATTTCCCCATCGACAAATGGCAACAGGTTTTACTGCAAATCAACAGTCTGTGGAATCATGAAAAAGAAAAGGCACTAGAATATGCGGGTAAAGTGATGAATGGACTTAAAGGCATGAACGATGTTATGGCTGCCGGCTCCTCTCAATTCAGCAAAGCAGAAATACCAACTCTATATGAAAAACTGGCCGAGGGATTTGACTGGGAAGAAGGCGGGGCAAACCGGTTGCCGAAGTTTCTGCTTCCCAACCAATACGAATTTTTGCTGGATTACTATTTACAAACCGGCAACGAAGAGGCGCTCGATTTCACCCATCTTTCTTTGTTGAAAATGGCTAATGGAGGTATTTACGATCATTTGCGCGGCGGCTTTTGCCGTTACAGTACCGATGGAAAATGGTTTGCACCCCACTTCGAAAAAATGCTGTATGACAATGCACAGCTCATCAGTTTGTATAGCCGCGCTTATGCCGTATCCGATGCTCCGCTTTACAAAGAAATTGCCACTGAATGCATCCGGTTTTGCCTGAATGAACTCTATGACGGCAATGCCTTCTTCAGCGCACTGGATGCCGACAGCGAAGGTATAGAGGGCAAGTTTTACGTGTTCAGTCATGCCGAACTGGAACAATGCCTCGATGCGGAAGAACTGGAATTTGCCAAAACCATTTTTTCTTGCTCAGAAACCGGCAACTGGGAGCATGGATACAACATACTCCACCGCAAACCTGCGCCCTTGCAGGTGCTTGAAACCCTGAACATCGATGTTAGTTCTTATACCATCCTGTTAAGAACCGTAAAACAAAAGCTTCGCGATTTTCAGGATTTGCGGCCACGTCCGGGACTCGACAATAAAATCATTGCCGGCTGGAATGGACTGATGCTGAAAGCATTTGCAGATGCAGGTTTGTATCTAAAGAATACTGAACACATAAGCAGGGCAGAGCAATTAGCCGTCTGGATTCAAAATAACCTCTGGCAAAACAAATCGCTGTATCGCATTCACAGCCGTGGCAAAGCCGGTATTAACGCCTTTTTGGAAGATTACGCCTGTATAACAGAAGGTCTTATTGCATTATACGCATCAACCGGAAAAGAGGAATATGCCAGTTTTGCCAAAACCCTCACTGAGCAAGCCATTCAAAAATTCAGGGACCCCGAAACCGGCACTTGGTATTTCACACCGGAAGACGGCGAAAGCCTAATTGTAAGAAAAACAGACCTGGCCGATGATGTGATGAACAGTTCCGTATCGGTGATGGCACATTGCCTTTGCAAACTGGGCACCATCTATCAAAAACCGGGCTATATAGCCATGGGTATGGATTTGATGGGATTTGTTAAAAAACAGTTGGCTGAATATCCTGGCTGGTATAGCAACTGGGGCCGTCTGGCGCTGGCTTCTTCCGGAGGATTTATTCAGGTTTCCTGCACGGGACCTGGTTCGAAGGAAGCTGCTCAAAAAATTTGCTTTGCCCTGCCTGCGCATGCACAGGTATCTTTCACCGAAACTGAAAGTGATTTACCCCAGTTTACCGGTAAAAAAACCGATACGCTGCACATTTATGTTTGTCTGGGTGAAACCTGTCTTGAGCCCGTTCATTCAGCCGAACAGGCCATTGACATGATTCAGGATCTGATTTCCCTGAATCAGTGACGAACCATCATGGTAATCTGCCTGGAAACTTCACTGCCAATGCATTGCAGGAAGTAAATTCCATCAGAAAGATTTTCTGTTGAGATAACAACATCGGTTTCTCTGGTTGTGAACTCCCTTACCACACGGCCCGAGGCGTTTAACAAAACAAGACGCTTTTCCCCCGTAATGCCTGTAACCAAAATCGTCTGTCCATCAGCAGGATTGGGATACAGGCGCATAGATGATTTGCTGAGGTTACGGCTCTTCATATTCTCATCCCATAGTTTGGACTGGTTGACAGACAATACCGCGCGTTCTCCGTCTTGTCCGTATAAGGCTAAAAACCCTACAACCCTCATATCAATGGGCTTACCGGAAATAAACACTTCGGTTCCTTTTGGCGAATATTGAGCGGTTCCGGCCATGAATTCTTTTTTCAGCAACTTGGGAAAACGAAAACTCATGCTCCATTCAAAACTATCTCCGGGCTTCAGAACCTCGTTGGCAGCTGATATAGGAGCTCCCCAAATGCCACTGGGTGCAGAAACAGGCACATTTTGGTGATAGTAACCCACCAGCGGACTGGATTTACCTTTGAAGGAACTTCCGTCAGCTATGAGATATTTATTGGCAACCTGCTGATCATATGCCTGCCCGTTGCCACGGATATTATCTTCTACCACTATACTTCCTATCCGCACATCAGATTTAGCTGCATAATCCAGCATTTTTACCTTCATTTTCCAAGTGAGCAAACCTTGTGTATCCAATTGCAGGCTGTTTACACGAACATCTGCCCAGCGCTGCTTTTGGGTTGAGTTGCGAACAGCGGAAGTCCAGTTGCCGGAGCCTTCAAACGCAATTTGTTGATTGGAAGGACTGAAAGCCCTTTGTATGGTTGCCGATGGAAAAGAATCAAAATTTTCGCTTACCAAAGAATCACCTGTGAGAGCCATGCCATCCAGCGTATGGTGGGCAATGGCAATAAGTGTATCTCCCAGCTGCTTTTTCATTTTCTCCACCACGGCATCGGCGGGCGGACAATCAGCGCACCAGGCGCCGGTTGCGTATTCAAGGAGCACTTTGTCAGCCTTAGGCGCTGTTCCTGCATAAACCGTGGTATGGGAAACTGCACTATCATTGGTTTTGTTAGGCTCATTTCCGCCATTCACATCACTCACCCAAACATTAACCAGTTGTTTGTCGCCAGGCGCAACTGCCGGAATGCTTCCCGCTGCAGTAAGCGTATGTATTGAACCCGAAGATGGTAATATGTTTAATCCGCTGAGATTATACGACTGAACAGTTCCGTTGTTCACCTGATAATTTAGCTTTAAAGACGATACAGCTTGTGCTCCTTCATTTTTCACCACAACTTTAACCGCATTATTATTCCCCGCAAGGGTTAAAACCGGCATCGGAAATGACATTACTGAAACATCAGTAGCAGGCTGATTACCATAAATAAAACGGTAATAAAAATTGTCTTTATAAGATTCGCCCAAAGCAGTATTTACAAAATTGGGACTGCCGCTAACCATGGTGGCGTTGCTGGCAGAAATCTGAATACCGGGTGTGTGCTTTGGCGAAACATAATCACGAACAGCACCGTGGTTCATGGAAACCAGGTAAATATGATGCGTACCTTCTTCAAGCACCATACCCCAATATGTGTATGACATACTGTCACCGGGCGTGCTCATGCTGTAGAACTTAACCCAGAACTGCCTGTTAGGCGGATTGCCAATGACCTTGCAGATCACTTTATCATTGCCGCCATTGGCACCCATTCCCCAAAGAGAGATAGTTTTGTTGGGTAAGTTATTGCTGGGAAGCGCTTCAGGGCCTGTTATTGGCGTGTTTGCTGCCAATGTATCAAATGTGAGAAACCCGGTGCTACTTACTTTAAAGTGGGTAGCCGGTTGGCCTGCAAAACGAAAATCAAATCCGATTGGAAGCGCCTGAATAGCTGAGTAGGAAGCCTTTGCCGCAGAATCCATGATGAGCACCCAGCCGCCACCGTTCTCACTTTCCTGGTCATTTTCACGGTTTAGTCCTCCAGGATTGCCTTTTTGCGGCAGCTGGTAATAGTATGACTGGGCAAATGCCGAAGTACAGAAAAAAATCAGTGCGGAAAGAATACCCTGCCTCATCGTATACTGCAAATTACGGCAATAAACCGTAGCCCGCCAATTTTGATTTACAGCGTTTTTACTTCATTTACCAGCTTTTGCAGGCTTACTTTGGCATCGCCGAAGAGCATACCGCACTTGCTGTTGTAAAACAATTCGTTTTCAATGCCGGCATACCCTGATTTCATGCTTCGCTTAAGCACCACAATCTGTTTGGCACTTTCAACGTCCAAAATAGGCATCCCGTAAATGGGGCTTGCCGGATCGGTTTTGGCCGCAGGATTCACCACATCATTGGCTCCTACCACCAGCACCACGTCTGTGGTAGCAAATTCGGGGTTGATGTGTTCCATTTCCACAAGTTTATCGTAGCTAACGTTACTCTCTGCCAGCAATACGTTCATGTGTCCGGGCATACGTCCGGCAACAGGATGAATGGCATATTTCACTTCAACCCCTTCAGATTCCAGAAGTCCTTCCAGTTCGTGCACCACGTGCTGCGCCTGGGCTACTGCCAGCCCATAACCGGGAACCACAATAACCTTCTGAGCATATTTCATCAGGATAGCCACATCGGTGGCCTGAACTTCGCGCACAGTACCACCTGATTTACCTGACGAGGAGGTTACTGCAGAATTACCTCCCACAGCACCAATAAGCACATTCGTAAGACTGCGGTTCATGGCTTTGCACATTACGATTGTAAGTATTGTTCCGGCAGAACCCACCAGTACGCCGCCCATCAGCATTACATTGTTGTGGTATAAAAATCCGCCGCAGGCAGCAGCCACACCGGTAAATGAATTCAGTAACGAAATCACCACAGGCATATCAGCACCACCTATGGGAAACACAAATAACAAACCATAAACTGATGCCAGTATGATTACCAAATAAAAATACAGCATATTGCCATTTGCTGCAGCACCGAAGTTCATCCACGCGGTTCCTGCAATGGCAAGCAGCATGATGATATTGATGAACTGTTGGCCCGGAAAACGAAAATCGCCCAGCTTACCGCTGAGTTTACCCCAGGCTACAATACTTCCCACAAATGAAACAGTTCCGATAATCAAACCGGCGATGATAGCCAAATATTCGCCTGCAGGCATGGTGGCGATTGCATCGCCTTTAAACTTCCATTCCAGCAAGGAAATGAGGGCCGCACATAAACCACCCATTCCGTTGAACAGCGACACCATTTCAGGCATTGCCGTCATTTGCACACGCTTGGCCATAAGCCACCCTACGAGGGTTCCAACACCAATAGCAGCGGCAATCAGGCCCACATTGTTAACCACATGAATTCCTTCTTCGCCATGTTTAAAAAACATGATCCCCAGCACAGCAAAGAGCATACCTGCTGCCGCTACAAGATTGCCTTTGCGGGCACTGTCGGGTTTGCCCATCATTTTCAATCCCACTACAAAGCCCAGTGAGCCCAGCAGGAACAATACTTCTTGTACATGTTTCATGATTTGGCTCCTTTCTCGGGTTTCTTCTTAAACATTTCCAACATACGGTCTGTAACTACAAATCCGCCGATTACGTTTAAGGTTCCTACAATAACCCCAATAAAGCCTACAACCAGGCTAAACATATCATCTTCAGCCGCATGTCCCATCACATAAATTGCCCCAATGAGTACAACCCCGTGAATGGCATTGGCACCGCTCATGAGTGGCGTGTGAAGCACACTGGGCACATGCCCTATTAATTCAATACCCACGAAAACCATGAGTATTACCAGGTATATCATGGAGATATTTTCTCCGATGAAATTGAATATTGTGTCCATTATTTTTTTATACTTTTATTTTAAAATTAACCAGAGTGCCGAATTTCACCACCGAGGCATATTAGACAACCGGTAACTATCTCATCGTTAACATCCAACACCAACTCCGATTTCGGGGCTATGAGCTTCATCAATTCCACCAAATTCTTGGCAAACAATTCGCTGGCATTGATGGGCAGTTCCGAAGCCATATTAGCAGCGCCCACAATACGTACACCATTTTGATTCACAACTTCATAGGGTTTGGTATACACACAATTGCCTCCTTGTTCAGCGGCCATGTCTATTAGTACAGAGCCGGGCTTCATCATACCTACCTGCTCTTCATCCACAAGAATGGGCGCTTTGCGGCCGGGTACCAATGCTGTAGTGATAACCAAATCGGCCTGTGCCAGCGATTTATTAACAGCTTCGCGCTGTTTAGCACGGTATTCTTCGTTAGCTTCCTTGGCATATCCGCCTTCAGAGCCCACTTCCGCTCCTTTTACCTCAATGAATTTACCACCAAGGGATTCTACCTGCTCTTTGGTTTCAGGGCGAACATCCGTTGCTTCCACAATGGCTCCGAGCCTTTTGGCTGTTGCAATGGCCTGCAATCCTGCCACACCGACACCAAAAATCAACACACGCGCCGGCGTGATAGTGCCTGCGGCTGTCATCAGCAAAGGAAATATTTTATCCAGATGGCCAGCGCCTTTGATTACTGCCATATAACCTGCCAGATTTGACTGGGAACTCAGCACATCCATGGCCTGAGCCCTAGAGATGCGCGGAATGGCATCCAGGGAAATGGCCGAAATCTTTTTCGCGTTTAGCGCTGCAATGGTTTCAGCGTTGCTGCGATGGTATAGTAAACTGCAAAGCAGACATCCTTCGGGCAAAGCAGCAATTTCTTCCACTGTCGGCGGATTGATTTTCATGACAATGCTAGCGCCATTCAGTACATCTTCTTGGCTGCCTGACTTGGCTCCCGCATCAGTGTATTGCTGATCGCTGAACCAGCTGCCTGCTCCGGCACCAGATTCAACAGAAACTTCTAAACCCTGCTTCACCCAGGTAGCTGCCACCTGAGGCGAAACCGCCACCCGCTGCTCACGATCACGGGTTTCTTTTAAAATTGCTATCTTCACAACAGTTATTAATAACGCTTGCGAATGTAAAGATTTGCGAATGCAATGGCAAATTTTACAGGTTATTTAACCTGTAAATATCAATTAATAAAAAAGTAGAGAGGCCGGTTTGCTGCCGTTGAGTTTAAGTGTGTAAAAACCTTTAGGCAACCAAGCAACTGAAACCCTTTCATTTGTAAAGACAAGACGCTTCAAAACACATCGTCCAGAGGCATCAAACAGTTCCAGATTTCCTGCTTGTTTAAACGTTATATCACCACAACTTGGATTGGGATAGAAAAACATATTTTCTGGGTTAATATTTCGTGTTGAAAGTCCATATTGAACGCTGATAGCATTGGGAGCAGTAGTATCATCCGAACCAAAATTATTGGTAGCAATGAGTGTAACATTGTAAAGCCCTGCCTGCCGAAAAACCACACGGGGATTGCGGCTGCCGGCGGATGTTCCGCCTACAAATGAAACACCGGCTGTGGGGGTTATTTGCCAATTGAAACCGGTAGCAAACGGCTGGCTTCTGTCGGTGAAATTAAATGTATCAACCGTTACAAAACCCGACGTTTTGCTGATAGTAAAACCCGCTCTGGGCCTGAGAGGACTCACCAAACCCAAATATTTATCGCGGTAACGAATCTGATTGGCAGTAAATGTTCCATTGGTTTCAGTGCCTGTAATTTCCAATACCGGAATTTTCTCATCCGCACTCAGCCATTTGTATATAACCTGCCTGCGTGGTATTGGAATCTTGGCAAATTGTGTTATCAGCGAATCAGTGCCATTAACGAATGTTTTCACCCGCAAGGTATTGGGATAGGTTTTGTAAGGTGTAACAATACTACCCCAGCCGTCAACCACATTGGTTCTAACACCCGACTGAACAAAAGTGAGAATATTGCCCGGTATAACAAATCTGAAATTGTACGTTGAAACGTCTGAATCTCCATATTTCAAGGGAAACTGATAGATTTCATCGTCGTCTTTATTCTGAGCCGCAAGCGGAATTCCCTGGAAAGAATAACCAATTCCTTCCTGCTTGAACACCGTGCTATTTTTGGTATAAAACGAATAAATGTTTTTCAGCATCACCGGTCCTGCACCCAGGCTGTCTGCGGTTTTCAGACCTATCTGATTGAAAAAATAGAGCAAATACGGCGTGCTGTTTGCTGATGCATAGCGGTAAATATCCTGCCCATTGGCCACGAGCTTGCTGTAATCCCATGATTGAGAGGGGCCTTTTTGCTGAATGTTTAAACTCAAACCAGCAGGAGGCGCTGTTGAATAACGTATAGTATCATTTGCAGCAGGCATTGATGTTTGGGTGATGGTAATCTGTGCATTACACAAACCCATCATGCAGCCAATGGCCAAAAAAGTAAATATTCTCATCTCTATTATTCAAAACTACGAAATTTGCATCAGTTTTTCAAATAAGCATGGCACCAGAAGGTTTACATATTCGGAGTTATAGTAATGATAATGCAGCTGCCATATTAGGTATATACGAATATTATATCCTTAATGGCCCATATACTTTTGAAACTTCAGTACCGGAATTAACTGCCTTCAGTGCCAGACTGGATGAGATTGCCAGTCGTTTTCCTTTTTATGTTTTGGAAAAAGAAAATGAAATTATTGGCTACGCTTACGCATGCTCTCACAGGGAACGTGCAGCTTATCGCTGGGCTGTAGAAACATCCATTTATCTGGCGAAAGATAATACCGGAAAGGGTTTCGGTCAGAGGCTGTATAAAAGACTTCTAACAACCTTAAAAGAACGGCATTTCACCCATGCTTTTGCCTTGATCGGATTGCCAAACGAAAAGAGTATCAAACTGCATAGCTCGTGCGGTTTCAAAAAACAAAGTGTTCATAAAAAAGCCGGATGGAAAAACGGAAACTGGATTGATGTGTGCTGGATGCGTTGTGATTTGGCGGCAGCTTTAGAAATACCTATTGAACCCATATTCAAAAAGTCTGAATAAGGCTTTAATTAACGGGTTTACCCACATAATCATCGATTTATTTTTTACCCTCGTAAAAATTTACGATTTTTGCATGCTATGGAATTTATTTGGCGTGCAAAACCCCTACCCCCTGAAGAAAAAGTTGCACGTCTCGCCGGAGAATTAAATATTCACCCACACCTTGCCAGTATTCTTATTCAGCGCGGTATAGAAACCTATCTGCAAGCTGAAAAATTCTTTCGTCCGAAAATAGAAGACCTGCATGATCCATTTTTGATGCAGGATATGGAAAAAGCCATTGAGCGTATTGACAAAGCCATCGCCAATGGTGAAAAAATCATGGTTTTTGGAGACTATGATGTTGATGGAACTACTGCCGTGAGTATTGTATACAGCTTTTTGAGCAACAGACATACCGGCGAAATTGATTACTATATTCCGGATCGCTACAAGGAAGGTTACGGAATCAGCAAAATAGGGATTGACTATGCCGCAGAAAATGGCTTTGGGCTGGTGATTGCCCTGGATTGTGGCATCCGTTCCAATGATTTGATTGATTATGCCAATTCCAAAGGGGTTGACTTTATCATTTGCGATCACCATTTACCGGGCAGCACCATACCCAATGCTGCTGCAATACTGAATCCAAAACGATTAGATTGCGAATACCCCTACAAGGAACTTTCAGGAGCCGGCATTGGATTTAAACTCATACAGGCATTTGCTGAAAAACATGGGCTACCGCTGGATTCCATTATGGAATACATTGATATGGTCGCAGTAAGTATCGCCAGTGACTTGGTTGATATTCGGGGAGAGAACAGAACCCTGGCCTATTTTGGTCTTAAAAAGATTAATGAGAATCCTTCACTGGGCATTCAGGCACTGTTGGAGGGCTATCAGCAAAAAAGTACGCTCTCTATATCGGATATCGTGTTTGGTATTGGGCCACGCATCAATGCCGCAGGACGTATAGCTGATGCCAAAGCTGCTGTAGCGGTGCTTATCGAAAAAGATTTCAATACCGCAAGAAAGCTGGCCAAAGTGCTGCAAGAACGCAACCACGAGCGTAAGGAATTGGATAATGACATCACCCGCGAAGCCATTTCACTGGTGGAAACCAGCCCTGAACTATTGGCTAAGAAAAGTACTGTGCTGTTTGGTAATCAATGGCATAAGGGGGTTATAGGCATTGTAGCCAGCAGATTGGTTGAACAGTTTTACAAACCCACTATTGTTTTCTCGGAAAACGATGGCATGCTCACCGGTTCTGCCCGCAGTGTAAAAGACTTTGACATACACGAAGCCATCGGATCCTGCAGTGATGTGGTTGAGGAATTTGGGGGCCATAAATATGCAGCCGGACTTTCCATTCGCTCTGAAAACTTTGAGGAATTTGCCAGAAGATTTGAAGATATTGTCAAACAGAAAGCCGACGGGGTACCTACCCTCCCGGAAATTGAATATGATTTGCTTATTTCACTTAGCGATATCAATCCAGGTATGCTGAATATTATTAACCAGATGGCTCCGTTTGGTCCAGGCAATATGATTCCTGTTTTTAGAAGTGACAACATGCAGTCAAATGGCACTGCCAGAGTATTAAAAGACAAACATCTCAAAATGACAGTTCATCAACGAAATTCAGGCATTGACACCATCGGCTTTGGCATGAGCCATTACATACATACAGTTAGCAACAAAAGTATCTTTCATGCCTGCTATTGTATTGAGGAAAACACCTTTAATAGTAGAACCAGTTTGCAGTTAAAATTAAAAGATATTAAAAAATAAGTCGGTGGATTTAGAAATCATCATTTCCATATTTACACTGGTACTGCTAGAAGCGGTTCTTGGTATTGACAACGTCATATTCATATCCATTCTAGCTGCCAAATTACCCCAAAACCAGCAGAGAAGAGCCCGCAGAATTGGCTTGATTCTCGCCGGAATTATGCGATTGGCATTGCTGGGAATAATTACGCTAATAATGCAACTGAATGAACCACTTCTGACTATTTTAAACAAAGGATTTACCGGTAAAGACATTATACTGATTGCAGGAGGGTTGTTTCTGTTGTACAAAAGTGTAGCAGAAATTTATCACAAAACGGAGGGGGAAGCCGGAGATGTATCTTCTAAACTAAAAACAACTGGTTTTTCAGCGGTAGTTGTTCAGATACTTATAATGGATCTGGTTTTTTCGATTGATTCAATCATCACTGCGGTAGGCATGGTAAAAGAACTTTGGGTTATGTATGTAGCGGTTATTTTATCTGTGGTTATGATGTTGTTTGCCGCAGTTCCCATAAGCAATTTCGTAAATAAGCATCCTGCATTCAAAATGCTGGCTCTTGCATTTTTGCTTTTGATTGGATTTTCACTGATTGCAGAGGGCTGGGGGCTGGAAATTCCAAAAGGATACATATATTTTGCTATGGCATTTTCTTTTCTCGTGGATATTCTTCAAATGCGAATGCATCGCAAAACACAGCCACCTGCAGAACTTAGGGAACATTACAAACCCGGTGAAGAAAATTTGCCTAAGGATATGATTTAAATTTAACTTACTAGGTTAAATTGCGGCATGCAGCGTCGCGATTTCATTTCTGGCTCCATCGCCCTGGCCGGAACAACCCTGATCAATAATCGTTTAATGTCACAATCACTACCAACATCACCGGAACCGGATGCTGGAGTAGCAGACGAAAATTATTGGAACAAGGTAAGAGCGCTATACACCAGACCGGATGGTTTTATAAATCTTGAAAACGGCTATTTCAGCCATCAACCGGCCTCTACACTGGCATTTCACCAGCAAAGCGAAAAGGACATCAATACCCGCACCAGTGTGTTTATGCGCAAAGAACAACAGGCAGCCATAGAATCCGCAAGAACTTCTCTGGCGGGCTTTCTTAGGAGCGATGCCGAAGAACTGGCGCTGCTGCGCAACACAACCGAAGCCTTGAACATTGTCATCATGGGCTTTCCTTGGAAAAAAGGGGATGAAGTCGTACTGGGTAATCAGGATTATGGCAGTATGAAAGAGGCATTTCAGCAGGCAGCCAAAAGATTTGGCATTGTATTGAAATACGCACAGGTTCCTTTAATACCCAACAGCGACGAGGAAGTCACCGAGGCTTACCAACGTTTGTTTACCCGAAAAACACGCATGGTTCACCTCACCCACCTCATTAACCTCTCAGGACAGGTAATTCCGGTCGCTAAAATTGCGGCAGAAGCCAAAAAAAGGAATATTGCCGTTGCGGTAGATTCAGCGCATGCTGTGGCGCATCTGGAATTTGGCATAGCCGACCTTCAGGCAGATTTTGTAGGAGCCAGCCTGCATAAATGGCTTTGTAATCCGCTGGGAGCAGGATTTCTTTGGATGCGGAAAGACTTCATTCCCGCAGTATGGCCGCTTATGGGAGACACATCACAGCCAAGCAATAATATTCGGCGATTTGAACATGTGGGAACTCGCCCTATTCAAACTTTGCAGTGCATTCCTGAGTCCATTGCTTTTCACAATAAGATTGGCAGTGCACTTAAAGAAAAAAGACTTCGCTATATGATGCAGTACTGGACAAGCAAAGTGGCGAAAACACCCAAAATTAAACTTAATACACCCTGGGAAGATGCAACCCGTTGCGGAGCCATTGCCAATGTTGCCATTGATGGCTACACCCCTGGCAAACTTGCCGAAATTCTATTTTCAAAATACCGCATATTTACCGTCGCTATTGAGCATCCCGCTATCAATGGTGTAAGAATTACGCCACATCTAAGCAATACGATAGAAGACCTTGATGTGCTGGTAAGCGCCCTCACCGAAATATCATCAAGCTAAGTGACCTAAATCAGCTAATTTTCTTCTATTTAATAATCTCTTTGCAGCGGCTATGAATGTTGCTCAAAAAACCGTTGCCGTAACCGGCGCAGGAAATGGCATTGGCAGGGCTCTTACCTTGCACTTGCTGGATAAAGGCGCACGCGTGGCATGTATTGACAAGGATGAGGAAGGCCTGCATGAAACTGAGATGGAGGCCGGGTCTTTGGCCGTGCGCTTTTCGTGTCATGCCCTTGACATTACCAAAAATAAGGCTATTCCAGCATTGATAAATCAAATTCTGCATAATCATGGATGTATTGATGGACTCATCAACAATGCTGGTATTATTCAGCCTTTCACCACTGTGAAAGACATTGAAATGAAGGATATTGAAAGGGTGATGAACATTAATTTCTATGGCACTGTTAATATGACAAGAGCATTCCTGCCGCACTTGTTAACGTTTGCAGCATTGGCGGATTTGTACCGGTTCCCTGACAGGTATTTTACGGTGCCTCAAAAGCCGCTGTGAAGCTATTTACGGAGGGCCTTCATTCTGAATTAAAAAATACGGGCATCTATGTTTCGGTAGCTTTTCCCGGTGCAATTGACGCAGAAATAAGCATGAATTCCGGTGTAACCCCTCCGGAAATACCCCATTCAAAAGCGAAAAATTATAAACGGATTCCACCGCAAAGGGCTGCGGAAGCCATTGTCAAAGGCATTGAATAAAAAAAGCATATAAAATATTTATCTGCAATGATGCCAAATGGATGAACACCCTGTACCCCATTAATCCTGAATTTGCAGCCAATACGATACAGCGCAAAATGCGCGATTTACTTAAAATGTAAATTACCGGGATTTTATAAATACCCTAACATCATAGATGCTATCCGGGGCAGGGAAATAAGCCAGTTCCTTGTACTGAGTAAGCTTTCGCATATCAGTAAGCGTCATGGGTGCATCCCTGCGGGCATGGAAATTATCCCATAACACGACACAACTATCCGGCATCCAGTCCTGACCCGGCCTTTTGTCAATGCTCCAGATATAAAACGTTTTGGCCACTTCCGGTTTAGCCCAGGGATCCAAACCCAACTGTGCGTTTAACCATGGCAACTGATGAACAAGAACATTGCTTTTCAAACCTTGCTTTTCAATAAATGCCAAGGCGTTATCTAGTTGAGGTTCTCCGGGAAAAGCCGCTACTGATGGTTTAGACTGCCATGGAAAAGCTGTTTTATTTCCGGCATACCCACCAAGTACCATTGCAGCAATAACAGAATAAACAAAAACCCCTTTTATAACATTCACCTCAATAGATAGTATTTTTTCAGAAGCATACTGAGCCAGTAAAGCGGTGAGTGGCGACGTCAGCAGAAAAACCCTGAGCAAACCGTGAGACCCGAAAGACCCTTTATACCAAATCCATGAATGGGCCAGAAAAAAAGCCAAAAACATAGGCGCCACCAGCCAAAAGCAAAACCTACTTTTCTCTTCGGGTGTTTTTCTTTGAACCAAATATACAATATGGGCAAATAGCCAGGCCAGTGCCAGCGCCACTAATGCCGTAACGGCAATTCCCCATATCTGTCGCTGGGCATGCAAATAATGCAAAAAATCACCATGCCCTATTTGAAATCGGTTGTCTATTTCAGCCTTGAAATAAGGATTGTGGGTGAGGATCCAGAATACGTCTCCCGAATAAATAGCTCCTGCTAAACTCAGTATTAGGGTTCCAGAAAACAGCCATATCAAAGGTTTCCACTTGCTGCGAATGATAAAAAACATAAAAACAACAGCCCAAAGTATTATTCCCTCGGACCTGAAGAATGGAAACAATGAAACGAAAATAGCAGCCGGAACATACCTCAGTGATGCCAGCCAATAAAGTGCCAGACATAGCACAAAGGCATTTAAGGGTTCTGTAAGTGCACCGATAATATTACCGAAAACAACGGGTTGGAACAAAAAAAATATGGACGCCAGCCAAGGCATTTTAAAATTCAGGCGCCTGGCAGCAAGAAATAATAACCATGCACCGCCAGCCATACAAAGGATATTCAACACATAAATTCCCTCAATTCCAAACTGTGCAAAAGGAGAAGCTATTAGCGTAAAGAAGGGCTTTCCCCACTGATCAGCAAATAATTCAGGGTGAGATGGTGCAAAACGAGCATACAGGTAATGGTTCCAGCTGTCTTGACCACCGGCAGGCCATTCAGCCTTCCACCAAAATAGCAGTTCTAAAATTATTGCCAGAAAAATAAATAGAAGGGCAACAGCCGTGTTTTGAACTTTCGGTCGCTGAAACTTCATATCACCTGCAATTAATACAATTTGTGTGATAAAAAGGCAGATGAACCTGAAAAATCAGGATAAAACTAGTACTGTTATGGTTTTTAACCTTAGTAGGTGCTGTGAACCAACATCATATCGTGAATACGCTTTTCGGCCAGCTTGATGGCAGCCTGTTGGTTATTCACATTCTGGGTGTCGGCCAACGTATAGATATCCAAAATGGTTTTATAGATATTTTCTGCTTGTGCCATAGCCTGTTCACGCACATATCCTGTATACTCGCTGTATACGTTGATCAGGCCACCTGCATTGATTACAAAGTCGGGTGCATACATAATGCCCTTGGTTTTCAGCATATCACCGTGAACTTTCTCGTCTTCAAGCTGATTGTTGGCAGCGCCGGCCACAACCTGACATTTCAAACGGGGAATGGTATTATCATTCAGGATAGCACCCAAAGCACATGGAGCAAATACATCCACATCCAAATCATACATATCATCCCCACTCACCACAATGGCTCCCATTTCAGCGGCTTGCTTTAATGCAGCTTCATTTATATCGGCCACATACAGTGATGCACCTTCTTTTTTGAGGTGTTCAAGCAAATGCATGCCTACTTTTCCTATGCCTTGCACAGCTATACTTTTACCATTCAGGCTTTCGCTTCCCCATGCTTTTTTTGCAGATGCTTTAATGCCCATGTATGTTCCGAAAGCAGTTACAGGTGATGGATCACCGCCGCCGCCCATGGATTCAGGCAAACCCACAACGTGATCTGTTTCCATGTTCACATATTCCATGTCGCGGGTTGTGGTTCCCACATCTTCAGCAGTAATGTATTTACCGTTCAGGTTTTCTACAAAACGACCAAACTTGCGCATGAGCGCTTCGCTTTTGGCAGTTTTGGCATCGCCGATGATTACCGCTTTAGCACCGCCGAGGTTCAGACCTGCCACAGATGCTTTATACGTCATACCACGGCTAAGACGCAATGCATCACGCACTGCATCTTTTTCATTGGCATAAGACCACATTCGTGTTCCACCAAGCCCCGGTCCTAAAACCGTATTGTGTATAGCAATAATAGCCTTGAGGCCAGTTGCATGGTCCTGACAAAAAACGATTTGTTCGTGTTGTGTTGATTCAAGCCCTGCAAAAAGATCAAAGACCGTAGCGGGCGCATTCATGGTTTGAATATCAGCCATTTTTAAATGAGTTTGCAAAGATACAACCAATTGCGCAAAAAAATCACACTTTGGTGCTTATGAAAAAGACAGCACAGGAACCTCTCTGGGTTTATACTTCGCCGCTACATCCGCAATAGCCCTGATGTGATCGGGGGTAGTACCGCAGCAGCCTCCAACAATATTTACCCAGCCTTCTTTACACCAACTCTCCAGCACACCCGCCATTCCATCTGGGGTATCGTCATATTCGCCAAATTCATTGGGCAAGCCGGCATTGGGATAACAACTTACATTAATCCATGCCACACGGCTAAGTTCCTCAACATAAGGTCGCATTTGCTCTGCCCCCAGCGCACAGTTAAACCCAACTGAAACAATATCGCCATGCGACACCGAATTCCAGAAGGCTTCAGGAGTTTGTCCACTTAACGTTCGTCCGGAATTATCCGTAATCGTTCCACTAACCATCACAGGTATATCTGAGTTCAGCTCTTCTTTCAGTTCATTAATGGCAAATAATGCTGCTTTGCAATTCAGTGTATCAAAAACAGTTTCTACCAGCAGCAAATCACAACCCGCCTCGATGAGTGCCTGTACCTGCTCACGATAAGCAATTCGCAAATCATCAAAATTCACCGCCCTAAAACCGGGATTGTTTACATCCGGACTGAGGCTGGCCGTGCGGTTTGTAGGGCCGATGGAACCCGCCACAAATCGAGGTTTAGCAGGGTTTTTGGCGGTATATTCATCTGCAGCCTTTCTTGCAAGTTTGGTTGATTCAACGTTGAGCTCCCAAACCAAATTCTCCATGTGGTAATCCGCCATGGAAATGGAATTGGCACTAAAAGTATTCGTTTCCAGAATATCGGCTCCTGATTCCAGGAATGCACGGTGAATATCGAGAATAATCTGAGGTTGCGTGAGCACCAGCAAATCATTGTTCCCTTTCAGTGAATGGGCATAATCCCTGAAACGCTCACCGCGATAATCTTCTTCGGTTAGTTTATGTTTTTGAATCATGGTGCCCATTGCACCGTCAATAATCAGGATTCTCTCACTGAGAAGTTTTTTTATGGTTGCTGAAATACTCATTTTACAAAAGGTTTAAGGAAGTAATACATCGCTCTGAATGTCTGATTCAGATACTCACGAGATTTTATTTGATTGTTTTTGGTTAATATACGCTCCACTTCAGATTCAGAATACTTTATACCTGCTTGGTTGAAAAGGTAAAGTGGAGACATCGGTCGGCTATTTCGCACGGAATCTGTATAATGGAATTGAGCATAACCTGCATCCAGATGCACACCATGCCCTATTCCTTCACCCCAAAAAACTATCTGACAATCTTTATCATAAATACGCTGCAGGGCCTGATTGTTATAGATACTATTGTCTTTTTGGGTGAAAACTGCTTTCAAGGCTTCCTCAGCAGCAGCGATATTTAATGAAGTATCCGAGGGGACGTAAAACACACAGGCTTTGTGTTTATAGGCAAAATAAAGATTACGGGTCTTAGATTTCACATAGGTAAATTCAGGTTTTTCAACCGGTTTCTCTACTAGGTCAGCGGGCACATTATCCTTGCAAAAAGTATTAAGTTTTTCTTCGGAAGTAACGGTAAGTGCCGTATACCATCCCTTAGAATCAGCAAATAGAACAATATCCGTCATCAGGTAAATTCCGGGCTGTCCTGCATCTTTCACATTATGTAAAACAGGTAATTTTACCAGTGTATAATAAAAACTATCATAATACAATGGGCGACTGTCTGCCGATTTACGTGCTGCCTCATCCACACTTCTACTTTGAAAGTGATAAAACCAGGTTACATTTTTGGGCACAATAAGGGGTAAGTTGCTTCGCGAATGAACGCCATAGGCCAAATAAACCGCTACCACAGCCGCCGTAAGCAGTACCACAATAATCAGCGTTACTACCCTGCGACGAAACCCCTTGTCCTTTTGCATTTCACTGCAAAATAAAGGTCAGAATAACGTATAAAAAAGAAAAGGCCACCAAAGGGCAGCCTTTTTGTTGATTGTTTTTATAATTAGTGTTCAGATTTCTTGCAGCAAGGCTTTGCGCAAGATTTCTTTTCACCGTTTGCAGAGGTCTCTTGACCCTTGCAACCTGCAGAAGCAGCAGCTTTATCTTTGCAGCAAGATTTCTTTTCTGTTGAAGCTGCAGTTGACGCTTCACCTGTTTTTGCTTTGCAGCAAGATTTGGTTGCAGTACCACCACAAGATTTAGCAGCACCTGCACACTGTTTCTTTTCAACGCTTTGAGCAGGCTGAGCAGAAGTGATGGCAGTACCATTCTTTTCAGCGGCAATCTGATCTTGGGTTTTGGTTTCAGCAGAAGCTGCAGAAGCAGAGGTTTGAGCCTGAGCCGCAAATGCAAAACCTACGGCGCAGATGACGAATACGAATATTTTTTTCATGGTATTAATTTTTTAAGGTTATTACTTTCAAATTTACTACAATCAGGCCAAATATGCAAGAATGGTTTCTCCACCCTTTGTTTTCTGTCCTAAATTGACATTGACTTTACAATCCACAGGCAGGTAAAGATCTATGCGGCTGCCGAATTTTATAAAGCCATATTCAGCACCCTGTTTGGCAGAATCCCCTTCTTTTGCATAACACACAATCCTTCGGGCCAATGCACCGGCAATCTGTCTGAACAAAATCTGTGTTTTGGCATTTTCAACCACCACCGATGTTCTCTCATTTTCTGTGCTGCTTTTGGGATGCCATGCCACCAGATATTTTCCGGGATAATTTTTTTGATAAACAACCTTACCGGCAATCGGGTAGCGATTTACATGCACATTCAAAGGAGACATGAAAATGCTGAGTTGTTTGCGTTTCCCTTTAAAAAATTCCGGTTCTTCTACGTCTTCAATCACAACCACCTTTCCGTCGGCAGGAGCTATCACATGATTCTCATCAATTGGAGTGAAACGCGAAGGATTTCGAAAAAATTGAATTATAAGCACATAAAACACCAGCGACAACACCAATACGGTTGTGGTTATCCAGTTATCGCCAATCCATTCATGCAGGCCAAAGTTAAGCCCACCCAGTATAAGGGTTGAAAAAAGAATAATTTTAAATCCTTCTCTGTGAAGTGTCATTTATTCAAATTAGAAAGATCCTCTAAGTTTAAGGGTACTGGCCACTTTATCTATCGCCACAATGTATGCAGCAATACGCATATTCACCTTGTATTTTTCTGAGGCAGCATAAACGTTGTCAAAGGCCATTTTCATAACCCTGTCGGCACGGCGATGTACGCGCTCTTCTGTCCAGTAGTATCCCAGACGATTCTGTACCCATTCAAAATAACTTACGGTAACACCGCCGGCATTTGCCAAAATATCAGGCACTACCAACACACCTTTGGCGTTCAGTATAGGATCGGCATCTGCGGTAGTGGGACCATTTGCCCCTTCCACAATAAGTTTCGCTTTTATATCTGCCGCATTTTCTGCGGTAATCTGGTCTTCCATGGCGGCAGGAACCAGCACATCGCAAGGCAAAGTGAGCAATTCGGAATTGGAAACCTTGCTGCCACCGGCGTAGCCTTCAAGACTGCGGCTTGGGCTTTTTGCCACATAAGCCATCGCCTCTTCCACATCAATTCCTTCGGGATTATGATATCCGCCGCTAATGTCAGATATACCTACAATCTTCACACCCAGTTTGGATATCAGTTTGGCAGAAATACTGCCCACATTACCAAAGCCCTGCACTACGCAGGTAGCAACCGTAGGCTTTATCCCCAGTTTGGCCAATGCACTGCGTGTGCTCACCATCACACCGCGGCCGGTAGCTTCTACCCTACCCTGGCTTCCACCAAGCACCAAAGGCTTGCCGGTTACCACACCCCAGCTGTTTTGTCCCCTGATTTTGCTGAATTCATCAAGTATCCAAGCCATTTCCTGCTGGCCAGTTCCCATATCGGGTGCCGGAATGTCTTTATCTTCACCAAACACATCTTTCATGGCCAGGGTATAACCGCGGGTCAAACGCTCCAGTTCTCCTTTGCTCATGCTGCGCGGATCACATTTGATACCACCTTTCGCACCACCATAAGGAATATTTACCACTGCACATTTCCATGTCATCCATGCGGCCAGGGCTTTTACCTCATCCAGATGAACATCCATGCTGTAGCGAATACCACCTTTGCTGGGCCCAAGATGAACACTGTGCACTACACGATAGCCTTCAAATACCTGAATGGTTCCATCGTCCATGGTAACCGGAATATTCACAATCACTGCCTTATCCGGCACTTTAAGTACACTGGCGAAATGATCGTCCAAACCCAAAATATTCACTGCCTCATTAAAACGGCTCATCATGCTCTCCAGCGGATTATACTGTGGAGCCCCTTTGCTGCTTATGTCTGTCATGCTTTATTTTTGATTGTTAGCGGCGGCAAATTTAACCACACCATACTTGTAAATGCTTAAAACAGCTCAAAATTATTCACACCATAATTCAATTGTCCAAATCAAATACCACTAATCAGTGGCTTCCTCTGCTTTTTTCAGTGCAAAAGAAAACACACTACCCGCCCCTTCTGTACTCATAACCTCAATGTACTCTCCGTGAGCATCCATAATATGTTTGCAAATACTCAGCCCCAAACCACTGCCACCACTGGCGCGGTTTCTGCTTTTATCAGCGCGGAAAAACCGTTCAAAAACCCTGGGTTTGGCTTCTTCAGAAATCCCAATTCCATTATCGGCAACCTCCACAATAATTTTTTCGCCGGTGTCGCTCAGCCTGATTTTGGTGTAACCACTTTCCTTCCCGTATCGTATGCTGTTCAAAACCAGATTTGTCAGCACCTGCCTAATACGAAATTTATCGGCATGGACCCAAAACCGACCTGCACCTGAATATTCATAAAGGGTAATTTTCTTTTCGCTGGCTTGTATTTCCAGGCTTTCAATAACTTCATCAGCCAGCAGTTTGATGTCAAAATCTTCATATTCCAGGCGAAGGAAACCGCTCTCGTATTTGGTAATGGTATCCAGATCACTCACAATCTGCACAAGACGCTGTGTGTTTTTGGAAGCCTTTTCCAGAAATAATTTTCGGGTATCAGTATCCATTTCTTCATCGTCCTGAATATTATCCAGATACCCCTGAACACTGAAAATAGGGGTTTTCAGCTCATGCGCCACATTGCCAATGTAATCGCGCCTATAGCCTTCCAACATTTTCAGATGATCCATCTCCTCCTTGCGTGCCTCAAATAGTTTTTTCAGTGCATCTTCTACATCCTTCACCTGCGCAAAATCGCGCTGATTATGGTCTTCCTTTTCTGTAGCAATCAATTTGGATAAAGAACGCAAAATGAGACGTTCGCGGCTGCGCCACAACAAACTCACTATGGCAGCACCCAATGCGATGATGCCAACAAAAACCCAAAAAAGGTCTATGCCTGAGTGAATTTGCATTACGCAAAGATAAGATGTAAGAAAAAAAATAATCTATTTAATCCTATTTAGCCGGATAACCTGCATCATACCAGGTCTTGAACTGATCCAGTTCAGCCTGAGTCAACCCGCCGGGGGGCATAGATTTATTTACATAAACAGCCTGATATAAATGGCTGATGTGTTTTTTAATGGATGATTCATAATTGTCAGAATTATACGACCATGCACCACTTTTACTGCCACCACTGCCATGGCATGATTGGCAATTTTTATCGAACCAGGGGCGCATGGTGGAGTGCTCGAATGCCGTTCCGGATGATTTTTTACAACTATTTAACCCAATGACAACAAACGAGACCAAGGAAAGAACCATTATTATATTTTTCATTACCGCTAATATAGGGATTTTTATTGTGATTTCCAAATTTATTGGTCAGTGGACAATGAAGCTGCGCATGCTAATACCACCATATTCCACACTTTCGTAAAATGTGTTTACAGATTCTGCTTTTCCGGCAATACCAAGACTGTAAAGCATGGGAATATAATGATCGAAAGATGGCACAGACAATTGCGCCATTTTACCTGCATTCTCATACTTAACAAGTTTGCTGTAATCCCCGTTTTGCAAGGCATTCCCTACCCAACCATCAAATTCTAAGGCCCAGTCAAATGCGTTTTTATCGCCGCGTCTAAGCATAGGAATACTGGCACCAAGATTGTGAACGATGTTGCCGCTGCCGATAATCAGCACGCCCCTGTCGTGCAGTTTTGAAAGCATCCCTGCCATCTCAAAATGATGCTGCATGGGTTTACCCAAGTCTATACTCAACTGAAATGACGGGATATTTGCCCCGGGAAAAAGATGCTTCAACACCGCCCAGGCTCCATGATCCAGACCCCAGTCTGTCGCTGTTTGTGCGCCAGGCAAAAGTTCTGCCGTTTCTTTTGCAAATTCCGGTGAACCGGCAACTGGATATTGAACCTTATACAGTTTCATCGGGGAAGCCGCCAAAGTCGTAAATAATTTCGGGGTTTTGAGCCACCTGAACAAAGGTTCCTCGGGTGAGCCAATGGGCAGAAACCACAAGCGTAGCCAAAGGCATGCTTTTCTCTAAAATCATTTTACCCATTGCTTCCAGCGCCTTGGTGTATGGGTTTGTTTCTATAGCATTCATGGGACTGCCATGTCCGATGAACAAAACCGGCTGACGGGCTGTAGTCGGTGTTTCGTCAATCCATTGACGCAAAATATTCAAATCTGTTACCATAGCACCCATCGGAAGCGCACAAAGCGAATGTATAAATGCACGCCTCATAATATTTGTTTGAACAAACTTACAAATTATTATTAGAAAATACAAACATTTTTTGGGCATGAACTGTGCAAAAGTGTTTAGCGGTCAGCACAAAAGCATGAGTAAATTTGTGGTTCTTTTTTATGCGCTGGCCCGACCAAAACGACAACGACGACATTCCGCCATACCTGGAAAAACTGAACGAGCCGCAGCGCCAGGCAGTAACCCATATTGACGGACCAGTTATGATTATAGCCGGTGCCGGCTCAGGGAAAACGCGTGTACTCACTTTCAGAATTGCCCATCTCCTAAACAAAGGCGCGGATCCTTTCAGCATTTTGTCGCTTACATTCACCAACAAGGCAGCCCGCGAAATGCGAAACCGTATTGAAAACCTGGTGGGGCCGGCTGCCAAAAGCCTGTGGATGGGAACTTTCCACAGCGTATTTGCCAGAATTCTCAGACAGGAAGCCGAAAAACTGGGCTATCCATCCAATTTCACCATCTACGATACCGACGACAGCAAAAGCCTCATCAAAACAATCCTGAAAGAGCTGAACCTGGATGACAAAACCTATAAACCGGGCATGGTGCTGGGGCGCATCAGTATGGCAAAAAACAACCTGATTACGGCAGCTGCCTACAGCCGCAACGAAGAGTTGAACCAACAGGATAAAAACGCCAACCGCCCCAAGTTTGGAGATATTTTCGCGGCTTACACCGAGCGTTGCTTTAGGGCAGGTGCCATGGATTTTGATGACATTCTAATCAACACTTACACCCTACTGGAAAAATTTCCGGATGTGTGCCACAAATGGCAGCATCGCTTTAAATATGTGATGGTTGATGAGTACCAGGATACAAACACGGTTCAGTATATGATTACAAAGCGCATTGCGGCTGTTCATCAGAATATTTGCGTGGTGGGTGATGACGCCCAAAGTATTTATGCTTTTCGTGGTGCCAATATCCAAAACATCCTCAACTTCAACCGCGATTATCCGGATGTTTTTACCGTAAAACTGGAACAGAATTACCGAAGCACGCGAAACATCGTGAATGCCGCATCCAGCGTAATAAAAAACAACAAAAAACAGCTGGAAAAAGAGGTTTGGACTGCCAATGAAACCGGTGATAAAATAAAAGTGGTACGTTCTGCCACCGATAGCGACGAAGCCCGCTTTGTAGCCCAGCAGATTATTGAACAAAAAAACCAGAAACACCTTCCAAATAAGGCTTTCGCCATTTTATACCGCACCAACAGCCAAAGTCGGAGTTTTGAAGAAGCTTTGCGCAGACAAAGCATTGATTACCGCATTTACGGCGGAACCAGCTTCTATCAGCGAAAGGAAATCAAAGACCTGCTTTCTTACCTTCGGTTAACGGTAAATCCCAACGATGAGGAGGCACTGAAACGCATTATCAATTATCCCGCCAGGGGTATTGGCGATACCACAGTAAACCGCCTTTTATTTCTGGCATCAGAGCACAAAAACGGAATCTGGGATATTGTGGCCAATGCACGCAATTATCCTGATTTAGGAACCGGCGCGCCCAGGGTGGAAAATTTCGCAATGATGATGAAGAGTTTCATGGCTATGACCACCACCCACAATGCCTTTGAGCTGGCTACCCATGTGGCCAAACAAACCACCCTTCTCAAAACCCTGTATGATGATAAAACAGTTGAGGGCATCAGCCGATATGAGAACGTAACTGAATTGCTAAATGGTATACAGGAGTTTGCGGAAGACGATGAAAGCGAAAAGGAAAAAACACTGTCCAACTTTCTGGAAGAGGTTGCTCTTTACACCGATGAACAGAAAGACAAAGATCCTGACCGCGACTGCGTGAGTATGATGACCATCCACAGCAGCAAGGGTCTGGAATTTCCGCATGTATTTATTGGAGGATTGGAAGAAAACCTCTTCCCTTCTCAAATGGCATTAACATCGCGGGCTGATCTTGAGGAAGAAAGGCGTCTGTTTTATGTGGCCATAACCCGTGCTGAGAAGGCCCTTACGCTATGCTATGCCAGCAGCCGTTTCCGTTACGGAAGTCTCACCCCCTGTGAACCCAGCCGGTTTATTGATGAAATCGACAACCAGTATCTGGACATGAACCTGGCAGGTCTGAAGAAAGAAAGCCCAATGAACGCTTTATTCGAAAGGCACGAAAACAGGCAAATAAGTGGTAAAACACCGGTTACTACTTTGCTGGGCACAAACACTGCACGGAACACCAACCTCCCTGAACCTGACCCTAATTTTGAAGCCGGCGATATCAGCGGATTGCAAGCGGGGGACAAAGTTCAGCATCAGCGTTTTGGTAATGGTATAGTAAGCGCCATTGAGGGTCAGGCAGACAACCGAAAAGCCACCGTAAACTTCGATGGCCTTGGCGAGAAAAAACTGGTACTGAAATTCGCTAAAATGCGAATACTCAAATAGAGGTAGGATCTATAGGCGCTGCTTTTCCGCCTCCATTGTTATTTCCCGGATCACCGCTACCCATGCCACGGCTTTTGGATCTTCCGAACGTGAAATTCCAGCCCACACGGAATGAAGCTCCACGCGCACTACCCGGAATTAAAGGTGCCAGAAAATTTTCCGTAGAAAAATATGCTTGCCAGGCGCCGGCATTGAATGCCATACAGAAACCCGGATTGAGCAAGGCACGCCCATAGAATGTATTATTCAAGCTCAGGCTAAACATTTTTACCGGCCGCCAAAAAATCCCGAGTGTTAGCCCGCCCATCAGACGCTTGTTGTAAACATCACCATAAAAAAGTGCATTCAATTTTAGATTTTTACGAAGTGTATAGGAAGCACCAAACATCATCTCGGTACTCAGGGTGCTGCGAAATGACCTTTGCAGGGTATCGCTGCCAAACATATTTTTCAATGAATCTCCAAGTCGTTCAAAATAAGCTTCCGGATCAATGGCTGTATCTGATGACGAAATATGAAAACCATCATAAACGAAGGTTGAATTTGGGTTAGCGGCAACAATACTTGTTGCATTTTGTTTCCAGTTTATAGACCCCAAATCTATAAGTGCGGCAGAGAGTTTTAGTTTATTGGAAACAGCGTACTCAGCACCCAAATCTATACCCCAGCCGGTATTTTTAATTCCCTTAATCACTCCAATTCCGTCCAATACGGGATCGCTGCCATTGGTGGTGATGATTTGCCCAAGGGAACTGGCCACATTCAGCTGATAGTTGCCATTTATTTCAAATGCATAGTCTTCAGGGCGTGTTCGTACTTTTATGTACGCATCCGTTAGTTCAGCCCGGTTTATGCCCTTCAGGTATTTTATTTTGGCACCAAGGGTGAGTTTTTTATTTAACTGATATGCATATCCGATGCCGTATTCCCTGTAATGGTATGCATCTGAACTGAATCGAAAATCAAAAGTTTCACCCAGGTTGGGTCCCCCGTTTCCGTCAATAATGAAACGGAATAAATCTTTGGGATAGCCAAATTTAATGCCTGCCTTCTCGGTAATATTGGCTGAGAAAAAATGCTTTTTAACCCTGAATCCAAAATTAAACCATGTCTGATCTGCCTTCAGACTCAGGTAATTTTGCTTGGAAAAAACATTAAGCAGCTTGTTAAGATTCAAAAAAGTATCCGTAGCATTAATATCAATGGCATTATTTATTTCTCTAAGGTTGAAACCGCTGTTGGTGGCCTGAAAACCAAGGCTGTTAAAGCCCGGAAATCCAATATACCATTTACAGTCGGGCAACAATGCCGGATTTAGGGTAGACCGCTGCGGCAGACTTTCCATGTGATACAGGCTGAAGTTTTGCTGTGCCGACAACCGTGATGTGGCCGATATCATCAGCACTATTAATAGGCGGCGTTTAGAATTTTGCATCTGCTGAAAATTTAATATCTGCGCCTAACTTAAATTTTAGTTTCTGGTCTGTGGTAATGCTCACAGGTATAGGACTTGCATTGTAGGTGGAGGTTGGAATCCATGCCCGTATTCGAAGCCTTTTTGCCTTGAGAATATTAGATATGCGCGGTTTATCAACCACCAGTTCCCACTGATCCGTGGAGGCCGAAACCACATTGCCTGCGGCATCAACACTGGCTTGTTTGATTATGTACCTGAATGGTTGAAATAGCGAATCCAAAACCTTATTGGTGGCATCCATAAAATAGCACTGCACGCCGGCACCCAGCGGAATACCGTTTTCTGCATTCATTTTGATCTTTATCATTTCCACATAATCACCTTCCTTCCCAATGCCCAAATCCAGATCTGAAGTATCTTCCAGCACCAGATCTTTTGTACTCACCAACATGGGCAACTCAACGGTAACCGCAAGTTCCATGGTACTGTTGTCCCAAACGTGGCCTCGTCCTGCTACCGGGGCCACACCAACGCGGTAAGCGAGATAATGCGGTTCTGTGCGCATGACAGCAGCGACATTGCTGCCAGAAGCTTTGGTTACATATACTGAATCTGCAATGGGTGTTACATCAGCATTATCCGGTGCAGCGGCAATATTGCCGGCAGTGCTGTAGGATGTAACAGTGACCGGCGTTCCATTTTTGGATACCAGTGAAAGCTGTTGAACCTGGTATTGGGATTTTAGTCCGTTGCCATTATTAAAACGTACCTTAATCCTGGCATCTTCAAAAACGATATTCCCCTTTAAAATATTATTTGAAAATATCGTCAAGTCAATGGAATCCTGCACATTAATCAACCCAGGCTGCCCCAGGTATCCGTATAGCTTTCTAAATTTCAACCCTTGTGTAGCCAGGTTCAACTGCAATTGTTCGTTATTGCCCACGGTTCCGGTTTTGGTCAGTTCCCATGAAACCTTTACCCTAATTTGGTTAAAACCCTGATTGGCTTTAGATAAATCCAGAGATTCTATCCCTGAAACATTATGAAAGGGGCTTCGGCTTATTGAACCACCGCTGCTCCAGTTTTCTGACAATGAAACAGGAAGTCCTGATGACTTAAAATCAGGAAATTCCACAGTCACTTTGCCTTGATGGTTTGTATTTAAAGACAGAACGGCAGTAAAAACACCCTCCTTCAACCAAACAGAATCAAACTGCAAACCTGCACCGGGTGCCATATCAAAAACCAGGTTTCTTACAACAGTTACCATTCCGGAAGTATTGAGCGTATTGAGTTCTGAGGAGGTTGGAACGATATTTCCGTTAAAGCTGCGGTCATACAATGCATACAACTCCTCACCTTTTTTTGAAAAATGTTTTTTATCATAATGAACAACCAGGGTTTTATCAGGAAATGAGTTAATCCACTCCGGATTTACCAATGCAACCGCATCTTCCAGATTCAAATCCACATTCACCAGCGGTGCCGCGCATTCGCCTTGCCATTTGACCCCGTTAATACCTTTAATTTTTCCAAGCGGATCTTTCATGCACGCAGTGCCAATAAGCATTGAAAGCAACAACAGACTAACGGTTTTTGTAAGTTTATTCATCGAGAACAGTAAGTTTAAATTAAGAAATAGGCGCAAGCCTTACTCAACATTACAACATTTTTTTAAGATACCACCAAAGACGCTGAAAATAATGAAAAACTACTTGTTTTTGAGGAATATTTGCATTTATTTTGCACCCCCGGATTTAGGAGACCCGGGCATAATTAAAAAAATAAGAAAATGGCAACTAAAATCAGATTGCAAAGACATGGCCGGAAGAAACGTGCTTTCTTCCACATTGTGGTGGCGGATTCGCGTGCTCCTAGGGATGGCCGTTTTATCGAGAAAATCGGTACTTACAACCCTATCACCAATCCTGCAACCATCGACATCAACTTAGAAAAGGCCGTTCAATGGATGGCCAATGGAGCTCAACCCTCAGATACGGCCCGTGCCATTCTGAGCTACAAAGGCGTCCTCTACAAACATCACCTGCAGGTGGGTGTGCGCAAAGGTGCTATTACCCAGGAACAGGCTGACGCAAAATTTGCCGAATGGATGACTTCGAAAGATGCCAGAATCTCAGAAAAGCGCAGCAACCTTGAAAAAGCCAGCAACAGCCGCAAATCAGATGCGATGAAAGCCGAAGCACAGAAGCGTGATGCCATTACAGCCCGCGTTCTTGCCAAGCAAAACAGTGCCAGCGAAGAAGTAGCCGAAGAAACAGAAACCACCGAAACTGAAGCAACTGCAGAAGTGACAGAAAACGTTGCTGCTGAAGAAACTGCTGCATCAGAAGAAGTAGTGGACGATACTGTTACTGAAGAGCCTGCCGCTGAAGAAACCCCGGCAAGCGAAGAGCCTGCTGCTGAGGAAACTACCGCAAGCGAAGAGCCTGCCGCTGAAGAGCCAGTTGCTGAAGATTCTGCTCCGGCTGAAGGTGAAAACGTCGAGTAATCGCCTATGATTCCTCCCCTGACCCGCATCGGTCGGATATCCGCCAAACACGGATACAAAGGAGAAGTCAGCATTGCTCTGGAAGATTCTTCCCATTACAAAAACATCAAAAAAGGGAATTTCCTTTTCGTTGAATTCGACGGCAAGGGAGTTCCCTTTCTTATTGATGCCTGCAGCGACGGCGGCAATGTAGTCAAACTGGCAGACATCGACACGGAAGAAGCCGCAAAATCCATTATTGGTGCTCCAATTTGGATCGAGAAAAGCAAGGTAAAACAAAGTATCGTTGCCGGTTTTGACCACCTGACCGGATTTACCATCAAAGATTCAGATTCAGCATTTACCGCTACCATCACCAAGGTGGAAATGTATCCTCAAGGCCCCATAATGGAGGTTTTATCCGGTGAAACCACCCACCTCATTCCATTGGTTGAGGATTGGATATCTGAAATTGACGAAGAAAAAAACATTATTGTTATGCGGCTTCCGGCCGGACTGACCGAACTTTGAAAAGTTTTGCTGCGCATAGACATCATATCGGCTGTACCTGCCCTGCTGGAAAGTCCGCTTGGGCAAAGCATTCCCAAACGGGCCACAGACAAGCAACTTGCCGAAATTCACATTCACAACCTGCACGATTACGGACTTGGCAAGTACCGCCAGATTGACGATTACCCCTTTGGCGGCGGCGCAGGCATGGTGCTTATGGCAGAGCCGCTCTCAATTTTGATTGAAAAACTGCAATCCGATAGACAATACGATGAAGTTATATACACCAGTCCTGACGGTGAGCCCTTTCAGCAGGGAATCGCAAATACACTTTCATTAAAGAAAAACATCATCATTATTTGCGGACATTACAAAGGCATAGACCAGCGCATCCGCGACATGTATGTAACCCGCGAAATTTCACTGGGGGATTTTGTTCTGAGCGGTGGTGAGATTGCAGCAGCAGCTATTACCGATGCTGTCGTGCGTCTGCTGCCAGGCGTGCTTGGCAACGAAGAAAGTGCATTGTCAGACAGCTTTCAGGATGGACTGCTCGCTCCTCCCCTGTATACCCGTCCGGAGGTGTTCAAGGACAAAAAAATACCTGACGTCCTCATGAGTGGTGATCACAAAAAGATTGAAGCCTGGCGTCTGGAACAATCCATGGAAAGAACCCAGAAACTCAGACCCGACCTCTATAAAAAACTCGATAACGACATATAAATTCATATTTTTACAACGCTGATGAAACTTACCCTCAAACGACCCCTTGTTATTTTTGATCTTGAAACCACTGGTGTAAACACATCCTCGGACCGCATCGTGGAAATTTGTATGATAAAGGTTTTCCCCGAAGGACATGAAGAACTGCGCACCTACCGCATCAATCCGGGCATACCCATTCCGGCACAAGCTACTGCAGTGCATGGCATTTCAGACGAAGATGTTGCGGATAAACCCAGCTTCAAATTACTGGCTGCTGAACTCAATCAGTTTATGCAGGAATGCGACTTTGGCGGTTTTAACAGCAATAAATTCGATTTCCCAATGCTGGTGGAAGAGTTTTATCGCGCCGGTGTTGAGTTTGAAGTTGAAAAACGAAAGTTTATTGACGCACAGCGAATTTTCCATGTTAAAGAACCGCGCAACCTAACCGCAGCTTATAAGTTTTACTGCGACAGAGAACTTGAAAACGCACACAGCGCTGAAGCAGACACATTGGCTACCTGGGCTATTTTAAAAGCGCAGATTGAACGATACGATGATTTGCCCGGAGACATTGATGCTTTGCACAAAATGAGCGGACAAAGCAACCTTGCTGATTTGGCAGGAAGATTTGTTTTCAACGACAAGGGAGGTGTCATCTTTAATTTCGGTAAGCACAAAAACAAACTGGTTACGGATGTTCTGCGCGATGAGCCCGGATATTACAAATGGATGATGGACGGCGACTTCCCGATGCAAACCAAAAATGTTCTGACCCGCATTCGGCTGAGCATGCGCAACGAATGAAACAACAAACCAAAGAATTTGCCTCCTGGATACTGTACCACGATGATGACTTTATCGTGGTAAACAAGCCTCCTTTTGTTCCATCACTACACGAACGCGGTAAATTCACCCATATTTCCCTGCTAGAATTGGCAAGGAAATTTAACCCCGAAGCTACACTTTGTCACCGGCTGGACCGGGAAACCAGCGGCGCCGTGGTGATTGCACTCAATGTAGAAGCGTATCGCCACATGAGTATTCAGTTTGAGGATCGCAAAGTGGAAAAAATTTACCACGCTGTGGTAGAAGGACAAATTCAGTTTGATGACCATTTGGTGGATCTTGCTATACAGACTGATATTCCCGGCAGGGTTAGAATTGACCGATCGGGAAAACCATCGGCCACTTTTTTTAAGACGCTGGAAATTTTCAGGCATTTTACATTGATGGAGTGCCAGCCTGTTACAGGGAGAATGCACCAAATACGTGTTCATCTCGAGTCGCAGAATACGCATATACTTGGCGATGAGCTTTATGGCGGAAAAAAATTTTTACTCTCACAGCTAAAACGCAAGCACAAAGGTGAAGACAGCCCGCTGATAAAACGATTTGCCCTGCACGCCCGTATGATTGCATTCCGCAAAATGAACAATGAAATTGTGGGTATTGAAGCTCCCTACCCAAAAGACATGGAAGTTTTATTGAAAGTTCTTCGCAAATACGATGCGGTTGCTGATTAAAATATGGCCATTGTTTGTATGCACTGCCATCTGGCTTTCATTCGCGCCAGTGCCGGACTTTACGGATATGAGCGAAGCCGAGATGGGAAGAAAATTATTTTTCGATAAACGGTTTTCCAAAAACTATAAAATTAGCTGTGCAGACTGCCATTTACCCACCCACGCATTCTCCGATACAACTGCATTTTCTAAAGGGTTTGAGGGGAAAATCACCACAAGAAATGCCCCACCGCTAACCAACCTGAGTGGCAGGCCTTATTTTTTCTGGGATGGCCGTTCGCCCAGCCTCGAAGATCAGGTTTTGCACCCCATTCAGCACCCGGTTGAAATGGGAATGACACTTAAAGAACTCACCAAAAGACTCAAGGCAGATAAATTCTATGTAAAATGGTTTAAAAAGCATTACGGCAAACTACCGGATGCCAACCTCGCAGCGCGCGCCATTGCCGCATTTGAGCGCACCCTGGAAACCGGGAATGCACCCATTGACCGATTCATGGAAGGAGATTCCACAGCCATTAGTTTTTCTGCCATGCGTGGACGCGAGATTTTTACAGAAAAAGGCAAATGTTTTGAGTGCCATTTCACCCCGGATTTTACCGCAGATGAATTTAAAAATATCGGGCTGTTTAATGGCAAAAACCTCAATGACAGTGGCCGTTTCAGCGTTACCAAAAAAACGGAAGACATGGGCAAATTCAGGGTGCCCGGCCTGCGAAATGTAATTCTTACCGCACCTTACATGCACAACGGTATGTTCAAAACCCTGGAGCAGGTTATTGATTATTACAACGAACCGGCTGCTGTGGTGCCCAATGCCATCAACCGCGATACATTGCTCAATGGCAGATTGAACCTTTCGTCGCAGGAAAAAGCTGACCTGATGGCGTTTCTGCAAACCCTTACCTCTGCTTCCGCTTCGCGTAAATAAAAACCATGCAGCACGGAACATTAACCCCACAAGAGCTCGCTGAGGTGGGTGAGAAACTGCGAAAAATTCGCAAAAAATCGCCCGGCAACCTGGATCGGCAGTTTGAGGAAGCACACGATGCCGTTTTTGCTGAAATGGATTGTCTAACCTGCGCTAATTGCTGTAAGTCTGCGTCTCCCATGCTTTTTGAAAAAGACATTGAACGGTTGGCAAAGCACTTAAAACTGAAACCGGGCGCTTTCATAGAGCAATATTTATTCCTCGACACCGATGGAATTTATGCTTTCAGACAAACACCCTGTCCGTTTTTGGGCAGCGACAACTACTGCAGCGTTTATGAACACAGGCCCAAAGCCTGCAGGGAATACCCACACACCAACATGCGTAAAATGCACACGCTGCTGAAGCTTGCCGAAAAAAACCTGCACATTTGTCCGGCAGTGGCGAAAATTGTTCAACGTATCGAAAATGGCTAAAACCCTGCCATTTGGGGCGGTCTGTGGCGTATATTTGCAGTGCCCTTTATGAAAAACATCCGCAACTTCTGCATCATAGCCCATATTGACCACGGAAAAAGCACGCTGGCAGACCGTTTGCTGGAATATACCGGAACCGTTGATAAACGACAGTTACAGGCCCAGACACTCGATGACATGGATCTGGAACGTGAGCGTGGCATTACCATCAAGAGCCATGCTATCCAGATGAATTACAGCCTGGACGGACAGGATTACGTGCTCAACCTGATTGACACCCCCGGCCACGTAGATTTTAGCTATGAAGTAAGCAGAAGTATTGCCGCTTGCGAAGGGGCCCTATTGATTGTGGATGCCAGCCAGGGTATTGAAGCACAGACCATCAGCAACCTTTTTATGGCGCTGGAACACGGCCTGGAAATCATACCTGTACTCAACAAAATTGACTTACCTGGTGCCATGCCCGAAGAAGTGAAGGACGAAATAGTAGAATTGCTGGGCTGTAAGCGCGAAGAGATTATACCCGCCAGCGGTAAAACGGGTCAAGGCGTTTACGATGTGCTGCGTGGCATTGTTGAACGTGTTCCTGCACCCAAAGGCAATCCGGATGCGCCACTGAAGGCACTCATTTTTGATTCTGTATTCAATTCCTTCAGAGGAATTATCGCTTATTACAGGGTTTTTGATGGCAGTATTAAAAGCGGCCAACATGTAAAATTCATGAACACCGGCCTGGATTATCACGCCGATGAAATTGGGGTACTGAAACTGGATCTTTCTCCCAAAAAACAAATATCTGCCGGTGATGTGGGATACATTATTTCAGGCATCAAAGATGCCAAAGAAGTAAAAGTTGGCGATACCATCACCGATTTTGAGAAACCTGCATCCGAGGCCATTAAAGGATTTGAAGATGTGAAACCCATGGTTTTTGCCGGTATTTATCCGGTAGACACCGAAGACTACGAAGAACTGAGGGAAAGCATGTCAAAGTTACAGCTCAACGATGCCTCCATCGTGTTTGAGCCGGAGAGCTCAGCTGCCCTGGGGTTTGGATTCCGCTGCGGCTTTCTGGGTATGTTGCACCTGGAGATTATTCAGGAAAGGCTTGAGCGGGAATTCAATATGACCGTAATTACCACGGTTCCAAACGTAAGCTATATTGCTTACGATATGAAGGGTGTGGAAATTCTTGTAAACAATCCCAGTGATCTTCCGCCACCCGAAAAAATCGATTTGGTGGAAGAGCCTTACATAACCGCCTCGGTGATTACCAAAACGGAATATGTTGGTTCTGTAATGAGCCTTTGTCTGGATAAGCGCGGCATACTTAAAAACCAGGTATACCTTACCTCTGAGCGGGTAGAAATGACCTTCGAAATGCCCCTTGCAGAGATAGTATTTGATTTTTACGACCGACTGAAAACTATCAGCCGCGGCTATGCGAGTTTCGACTATCAGCCACTGGGCTACCGTGAAAGCAAGCTGGTTAAAATGGATATTTTGCTGAACGGTAAGCAGGTGGATGCACTGAGTGCCATTATTCACCGCGACAATGCGCATGACCTGGGCAAGAAAATTTGCAAAAAACTTAAGGACTTGATTCCAAAGCAACAATTCGAAATTGCCATTCAGGCTGCTATTGGGGCCAAGATTATTTCCCGCGAAAACATCTCTGCCATCAGAAAAGATGTAACTGCCAAATGTTATGGCGGCGATATCAGCCGTAAGCGCAAACTGCTCGAAAAACAGAAAGCAGGTAAAAAACGGATGCGGCAGGTGGGCAATGTGGAAATTCCACAAAGCGCCTTCATGGCTGTATTGAAACTTAACGATTAATTCCACACCGAATTTTTTCAAATAATTTGGAAATCCGATAAAAATCGCCTATATTTGAGAATATAGGTTTGTCAATATTTTTATCATTTTGGAATTGTTTTATTTATTGTCATTGTCTCAAATTCCCGGCATTGGGCCTATTTCAGGAAAAACGCTAATCAGCCACTGCGGCTCTGCCGAAGCTGTTTTCAAAGAAAAGAAACGTGTACTGGAGAAAATTCCCGGTATTGGCAGCATGGGCGCAGCTGCGGTTCGTCAAGAATCAGGGGCATATGCGGCGGAGAAAGAGATCAAGTTTATCGAGCAGTCCGGCATTCGGGTTTTACCATACACATCTATGGAATATCCAATCCGGCTAAAACAGATACTAGACAGTCCACTATTGCTTTTTGTGAAAGGGAATACCGAGCTAAATCCCATGCGCACCTGCGGCATTGTAGGCACACGAAAAAATACACCCGAAGGAGCGCTGAACACCCGCAACATTGTATCCGGATTAAAACAGCATGCCTGCCATATCATCAGCGGGCTGGCTTTTGGAATTGACATTGTAGCGCACAAAACCGCTGTGGAAGAGCAAATACCAACGGTTGCGGTGGTTGCACATGGGCTGGATATGGTTTACCCCCTGCGCCATAAGCCTGTTGCAGATAAAATGCTTGCCTCTGGAGGTGCTATTGTAAGCGAGTTATTTAGCGGCACCGCGCTGCACCCAGATTTATTTCCGCGCAGAAATCGCATAGTAGCAGGCATGAGCGATGCTGTGTTGGTAATAGAAAGCATGATCAGAGGCGGCAGCATGATCACTGCACAAATTGCCCATAGCTATGACCGTGACGTTTTTGCCGTGCCCGGAAAACCTGGCGACAAAATGAGTGAAGGCTGCAATTACCTGATAAAAAATCTAAAAGCAGGGTTGTGCGAAAATGCCAACGATGTGGCCAGAGGCATGAACTGGGATATTGGATGCCTGAAGAAAACAAACGTTCAAACATCCATGCTATTTGACCTATCGCCTGAAGAAAAGTTGATTATGGATTGCCTGAAAGGGAAAAGCAAACATTTTGATGAACTATTGCTTTCCACAGGCCTGCCCATGAGCAGATTAACGCTGATGCTGCTTGAAATGGAAATGAAGCAGATGGTAATCAGCCTGCCAGGAAAGATGTACAAAAATATCGCCTTCGGCTGATTACTTTTTTCCGCCCGGTTTGCGGGGCTTCCCCTGGGTCTTCTGCTGCTGGGCCTTCATAACTTCTTCAAGGCGTTTTGAAAAATTACTTTTCTTAACCGGCTTTTTGCGCGCCTCTGCTATTTGCTGATGGAGTTTTTTGTCATCCACCAACTTGCGTATGGCAAACTGCTGCCCGAATGTAACCATATTGCTCACAAAGTAGTACCATGTAAGACCACTGGGATAATCATTCAGCACACCTAAAAAGATAATAGGCATTATGTACCCAATCCATTTCATTTGACCTGTAACACCCGAAATCTGGTTATTTAGATGTGTGTAAATCAACGTTGAAATGGTCATCAGCAATGTAAACAAACTGATGTGGTCGCCGTAGCCGGGAATATGAAAACCAAATTCAAGTATACTGTCATAGGCACTTAAATCTGTGCTCCACAGGAATGATTTCTGACGCAGTTCGAACAATACTGGAAAAAACTGAAACAATGCAAACAAAATCGGCATTTGCAACAGCATAGGAACGCAGCCGCTCATGGGATTGACACCGGCTTTCTTGTACAAAGCCAGATTTTCCACCTGTATTTTTTGCATATCATTGCCATACTTTTCCTTTATCTGGTCAATCTCCGGCTTAAGAATACGCATTTTAGCCGTAGAGATATAGCTTTTGTATACCAAAGGCAGCAGCACAAACTTAATGATGAAGGTGAGTAAAAGAATCAAAATGCCCATATCTCCTATTTTACCGTCAAGGAAATTAAAAATGGGCAATACCATCCAGCGATTTACCCAACCAAAAACACCCCAACCCAGCGGTATCATCCGGTGCAGTTCATGATCTGCAAAACCCGGATTAACAGCCTGAAGCGTTTTATAACTATTAGGACCAAAATAAAATGAGAGATTCCATGACTTTTCCTTCTCGCGGCTGTAGGGCAAATACAATTCAGCGCGCATATCCTTGATATAGCCGGGCTCACGGGTTTCTTTCCACTCCAGATTACAACCCTGAGCAAAACCATCCTTATTGATAAGGGTTGCATTAAAATACTGCTGCTTGAATGCAACCCACTGCAAATTGCCGGGAATTTTCTCCAGTCTTTCAGGACTCGTAGCGGACAATGCTTCGGGGTGTTCGCCGGGAACGCGGTAAGAAATATTGCTGTGCTGGTTTTCGAACTGCATGCCCTTTTCCTGCTTGTGAAGTATTGCATTCCAAACCAGTTTCAAATCATTATTTCGCTGAAATTCATTTTCAAGTCCCGAAACCTTAAGTGAATAGTCCAACAAAAAATCTTGTTTTGACAAGATATACTTTTGCTCGATATAACCACCAGCTCCATTATCAAGCCTAAAAGTCACGCTTTCAGGAGTCTGTGAAACTATTTTCCAATTGAATTTATCTGTCCTAAGGACATCATTCTTGGTGGTTATTTCATAGTAAAAACCGGAATGTTTCTTATCTAACAATATAAGGTCTGTGGAATCTGCCCGCTTATATTGGTTCAGTTTCACCTGTGTTGGCTTACCACCCATGGTGGAAAATGTCACAGTCACTGAAGAATTTGCCAGTGTTACTTCAGCCGCTGTTCCTCCAAAATTTTGTGAAAATCCACCATAAATAATCTTGAGCAATGAACTATCCGTTTCATTTGAAGCAGATTTTATCGAATCTTTAGAATTGGCTGTCTCAGCCGATGATTTTTTAACGGCCTCTGTTTTGGCAATGCTGTCGGCCATTCTTTTTTGGGCGGCTATTTCCTGCTCTGTTGGTGCGGTCCACCAATAATATCCTACCAGAATTAAAAAGATTAGGGAAAATCCTATGATTGTATTGCGGTCCATGTTGAAGGGGCGAAATTAGGGATATTCTGCCTAAATTCACAGAAGATACCGTGTCTGTTCATCGCATTAAAAAACCTACAAGATTACACAAAAAAAAATCATTCCTTATTGGATAAAGGCCATAATAATTTCTTACCTTTGCGACTCCAAAAACCTCATGGCTAATACAGGTAAAATTTCTCAAATCATCGGAGCGGTAGTTGACGTAAGCTTCAACGAAGCAGGCTCCACACTTCCAAACATTTATAATGCACTTAATGTGACCCGCGACAATGGTCAAAAAGTAGTGCTTGAAGTTCAACAGCATCTTGGCGAAAATATCGTTAGAACCATCGCAATGGACAGCACAGACGGCTTGCGTCGTGGCATGGATGCTGTAGACACAGGAGACGCCATTACCATGCCTACCGGTGAAGCAATTCGCGGAAGGCTGTTGAATGTGGTAGGTGAAGCCATCGATGGTATGACAGCCACAGACAACAGCAATGGCCGTCCTATTCACGCCAAAGCACCTTCTTTCGAAAACCTGAGCACATCCACCGAACCTTTGTTCACCGGAATAAAAGTTATCGATTTGCTAGAACCTTATGCTAAAGGAGGTAAAATCGGTTTGTTTGGTGGTGCAGGTGTAGGAAAAACCGTACTCATCATGGAACTCATCAATAACATCGCCAAGGCATACAGCGGTATGTCGGTTTTTGCCGGTGTGGGTGAGCGTACCCGAGAAGGAAATGACCTGCTACGCGAAATGATTGAATCAGGCGTAATTAAATACGGCAAAGAATTCAACAAAAGCATGGAAGAAGGCGGATGGGACCTAAACAAGGTTGATATGAATGAACTAAGTCAGAGTCAGGCTACCCTTGTATTCGGACAAATGAACGAACCTCCCGGAGCCCGTGCACGTGTTGCACTCAGCGGTCTTACCGTAGCAGAATATTTCCGCGATGGTGATGGACAAGGCGCAGGACGTGATATCCTTTTCTTTATTGACAATATCTTCCGTTTCACACAGGCAGGTTCTGAAGTATCGGCGCTGCTTGGCCGTATGCCGTCAGCGGTAGGTTACCAACCCACCCTGGCTACTGAAATGGGTGTAATGCAGGAACGCATTACCTCTACAACAAGAGGCTCTATTACATCTGTTCAGGCGGTTTATGTACCTGCAGATGACTTAACTGACCCCGCTCCTGCTACAACATTTGCTCACCTTGACGCTACTACAGTATTGAGCCGGAAAATTGCAGAACTTGGTATTTACCCTGCAGTGGATCCGCTGGATTCAACCAGCCGTATTCTAACTCCGGATGTAGTAGGCAAAGAACATTACGATTGCGCTCAGCGCGTAAAGGCCCTTTTGCAGCGTTATAAAGAACTACAGGACATTATCGCCATCCTGGGTATGGATGAACTGAGTGAAGACGATAAACTGGTGGTGCATCGTGCCCGCCGCGTACAGCGTTTCCTCTCACAGCCCTTCCATGTGGCTGAGCAATTCACAGGCATTCCCGGGGTCCTTGTAGATATTAGAGAAACTATCAAAGCCTTCAACATGATCATGGAAGGTGAAGTAGACGAATATCCTGAAGCCGCGTTTAACCTTGTGGGCACCATCGAAGATGCTGTAGCCAAAGGCAAGAAAATGTTGGAAGAAGCTACTGCCTAATGATTGTAGAAATTTTAACCCCCGACAAGACACTGTTCAGTGGAGAAGCTGATGTGGTAACACTTCCGGGAACCAATGGTAGTTTTCAGATTCTGAAAAACCACGCACCCATGATTGCCAACCTTAACAAGGGAATACTCAGCATCAAATCTGCGACAGACAAGCAGGAGTTTGAAGTTAATGGAGGCCTAGTGGAGGTTCTGAAGAATAAAGTAATCGTACTAGTGTAGTTCAATTTCTGCACTGATAAACAAAAAGGACGGCAAACGCCGTCTTTTTTGTTTATCCTTTTGTCATCCGAATATCATTTGAATGTTTAACTTTTCCACAACTAAATAAAACAATATTAATGGCGCCGAACCTCCAAATTCTTTATTAACAGCTATTTAAGTCTTTTTCACAATTAACAATCTATTCCGGATTTATATTTTGTTAAACTTTAAGTCTTCGTTTATTATACAAATTATTTGAACTTAAGCTTTGTTTTGTTCAACTTTGCTGAACAAATCTATGACAAAACTAACCGCAGACTTCAACAAACTCATGGTTCATGAGCTGCAACCCCTTAAAAATTATGCATTATCGTTGACCCATAACATGGACGACACCAAAGATCTAGTGCAAGAAACATTGCTGAAGGCACTGCGCTACAAAGACAAGTTTGCAGAAGGCACCAACCTGCGTGGATGGCTTTATACCATCATGAAGAACAACTTCATCAACAACTACCGCAGGGATGCAAAAAGAAACACCTTTTTAGACAGCACAGATAATACTTACTTCATTGATTTGCCTTCACACCGTGTTGACAATGACGCTGAATTAAAATTTATCCGCAAAGATCTGGAGGATGCCATAGACGGTCTTCCACTGGAATTGAAAATTACTTTTACCATGAACGTTGAGGGTTACAAATACCATGAAATTGCTGAAGAACTGAACATTCCCATTGGCACGGTAAAAACCCGGATATTTGTTGCAAGAAGAATACTTCGTGAACAATTGGCCTCATACGGAAATGAATTTGGTATGAGTGCTATGAATGCTTAACATTAATTAACGACCTTTGCAGGCATCCCACCCGGGATGCCTTTTTTCTTACACCATGAGCAACAGTACCTATTTCTGGATTGATATTATAACCATTGCTGGTCCTTTGGCTCTTTCATTCGACAAACGGGTTGCCTTTTTCAAAGAATGGAAATATTTCCTCTCTGCCATGTTTATCACTTCCGGTATTTACCTGATATGGGATGCTATTTTCACAGCAATTGGCGTTTGGCGCTTCAATCCTGAGTTTGTATTGGGTATTTACCTTGGCAACCTACCCTGGGAAGAGATATTCTTTTTTGTTGCTGTACCCTATGCCTGTCTGTTCATTTATGCTTGCCTACGATACTATTTCCCTGGAATGGAAAATAGAAACATGGGCAGGTTCTTATCCTTATTGTTGTTGATATTTAGCATAACCATGGTGGTAATGCATTACAACAAACTCTATACAGCTGTCACTTTCAGTTTGCTGGTATTCACCCTGCTCAATCAGTTATTGGTAACCCGGGGCAAATACGCAACCCATCTATACGCGGCTTGGTTTGTTAGTATAATCCCAATGCTTATTGTCAATGGTCTGTTGACGGGTTTGCCCATACTGATTTATGAAAATACCGAAAACATTGCAATCAGGGTCCCTGCTTTACTTCCTGGAATGACATACGGTATCCCCGTAGAAGACTTCTTTTACAACTTACTGTATATGATGTGGATGGTGTGGATTTACGAAGCAAGAAAAAACAGAAAAGCCATTCATTTATTCACTCCCGAACCCGAAGAATTAACATAATCAACGCGCTGTATCTGAATGTGGATGTGCATTCTCACTGGCTTTTTTAGCCTTTTTTCTTTGTGACTTGCCCCAAGGAAGTGGCACAAACTTTTCGGGATAATGATTAATATCGTGGGCTAGCAGTTCAAGATTTTTGGTTGTCTTTACCAGATTATCATATAGTGCAGGATCTTTTGCCAATTTACCCAGTGAGCCTTTGCCTTGTTCAATATTGCGCGTAATAACTGAAAGCGACTCAGCGGTCTGCTTTAAATCCCTGCCTATCTTCTGCAATTCAACACTATCTAGCTTAGCAGTTGCATTTTGTAAACTTCTCAAACTGACTTCAATGCTTTTATTGTACTGATCCAAATTGCCGGTGAAGCGTGCCGCGTTATTAATAGTGGCGGTTAGGCCGGGCCTTGCAGCTGCCAAAGATCCTTGTATTTCCGATATAGTTTTATTGAGCGAAGCCAACACAACCGGAAGCTGATCTACCGCATCGTTAATGCTTTGACGAGCAATTATAGCATTCAAATGGGTAAGCAGGGAATCGGCTCCTGAGGCTATGGGGGCAATTTTCTCGTTAACCATACTCATAACATCCTGGGTATACAAGGGGATTAACGTATCTCCATCTTCTGCAAATAATTTTGAATTTCCGGGCACCAGTTTTAGCGTTGTGGAACCAAGCAAGGCTGACTCAATCCTGACACCGGAATTTTTGGGTATTTTAATTTCACTGTATACTTCAATTTCAGCAATTACCTTTCCGGACTGAGGATCCATTTCCATATTGCGCAACTGTCCTACCCTGAATCCATTAAACATCAGGGCCGTATTATCGGCAAGTCCCTGGGCACTATCATACAATACTACAAATTCTCTGGTACCACCTATCGGATTATCTCGGCCCACCATGTAATTATAGCCCAAAATCATAACGGTAATCGCAACAGCTGCGAGTGTACCTACTTTAGTTTCTTTGGATACTCCTGTAAATAATGCCACGTTAATCGATGTTCAAAGATAAGACTAATTCATTAATGGCGCATATCGCTGCTGTCACGTTTTGGTGTGGGCGAATCATCCTTTGTTTTAACAGATGCTGCTTTTTCGAGATCCTTTTTATATTGGCTTACAGCTTTGAAAATACCTTTGGCTATCGTCTTTTGACCATCTTCAGTTTTAAGAAAACTTCGGTCAGAGGTATTGGTCAGAAAACCTATTTCCACGAGTACTGAAGGCATTGCTGTTTGCCAAAGAACAAGAAATCCCGCCTGCTTCACACCCCTGCTTTTAATTTTAGAAATCCTTTGGGTATGAGACTCTACCAGGGTACTGAATTTGAGACTCTGCTGCAAAAAAGCATTTTGTACCAGTGAAAATATAATATGGCCTTCAGGCGAATTGGGATCAAAACCGCCATATCTTTCATTGGTTTTATAATTAGTTTCAAACTTGATAGCTGAGTTTTCACGTTTTGCAACATCCAAATTTCCTTGCGATTTATGAAGACCCATAAAATACGTCTCAGACCCGGCCGCCGATGTGTTAACATTGCTATTACAATGTATAGAAATAAATAAATCTGCTTTGATTTTATTAGCCATGTGCGGGCGTTCCCACAATTCCACAAACTTGTCTGTTTTGCGGGTAAAAACCACATGCACGTCATGCAAACTATCTTCAATCATTTTGCCCAGTTTCAGCGATACGGCCAGCGTAACTGCCTTTTCCCATATCTCATTGGCACCGTTACAACCAGGGTCCAAACCTCCATGCCCCGGATCAATAACAATAGTTTTTACCTGTTTTCCCAGAATACGATATGCTGGCTTACCTGAAGGCAGCGTGGCTAAAATCACAAGCAGCAACAGACCAATAGCAATGCGTTTCATATCTTACTTAATATATTAACTTCATAAACCTTGCCAATATTTTATAACATTCAGAAGAATATTCAAGGGAATGGCAAAGTTTTTGACGAATTTCGCGGTATCCAACTTATGTGTAATCATGCAAAGGCAAATCTTTATAAACTTTCATTGTGGAAGGTTTGCTTTTTACTCATAACCACTGTCGTTTTATTAAGCACTGAAAGGCTTTCAGGCCAAGTGTCAAATCCTGCTGACACTCTTAAAAGAAGCATTGCAACTCCCAAAAGCGACCTGGATAACCCAATAGTCTACAAATCCGCAGACTCAATTTGGTTCAACATCAGAAAAAACAAGGTTTATCTTTATAAAAATGCTTCCATTGAATATGGAGACATGAATTTATCCGCACACTTTATAGAAATTGACTTAACCAAAAAGGAAATATTTGCCAAAGGTGGCCCTGACAGTGCAGGAAAATACAGCGACCTGCCAATTCTTAAAGATGGAAGCGATAATTACAAGGCCGACAGTATTCGGTATAATAGTAAATCTAAAAAAGGCAGGGTCTATGGTTTAAGGCTAACGCAGGATGAAGCCGTCATTCACCTGAACAAGGTAATGAAACAGGATGATGGCAGTTTTATTGGACAAAGTGGCAAAATAACCACCTGCAACGAGGACCACCCGCATTTCTATTTTAATGCAAGCCGAATAAAGGTAATTCCAAATAACAAAGCTCTTTTTGGAGCCGCCAATTTGGTAGTGGAAGATGTACCCACACCGCTGGCTGTGCCTTTTGGTATTGCTCCGCTAAAAAAAGGCCAGCGAAACGGAATACTCTTCCCAGGGTACGGATACAATCAGTTTAACAAAAGTTTTTACCTTCAGAATTTCGGATATTACTTGGGACTAGGAGAACACGCAGACCTAACACTGACCACTGATGCCTATCTAAATGGTGACCTGCGTTTTGGTGTGAGCAGCAATATGATAAAACGCTACCGTTACAGAAGTAACTTTGGTTTGGGTGCCAGTTGGTTTGGCAACGGCACTGAACGCAGCAACCCTGCATTTAAAAGAAACCTGGATTTAAGCATAAGGGGCAATTTTGGTTTCGACCCAAAATACCTGCCCGGTATTTCATTAAATGGAGACATCAATATTCAGACAGGAAATTTTAACCGTCTGAATTCACGGGACATCAACACGATCAGCAATCAACAGTTTCAGAGCTCTGTTAACTTCGGGAAAACGTTCTTTCAGAACAAAGTTAACTTTACTGCGGCAGCGCGACATTCGCAAAACACCGCCAACAGAGACTTCCGGTTGGAATTGCCGAGCATAAACCTTGGTGTATCATCGCTTACCCCGTTTGCGCGCAAGAACAGCAGCGGAAACAGATGGTATGAACAGCTGCGCCTGAGCTACAACATGCAGTTCAGCAATGTCATCAACACCAAAGACACTATTTTATTCAGCCGCGACTATAAGAAGGCGCTTGAAAAAACCCAAAGTGGTATCAGCCATAGTTTGCCAATTAATACAAACATTAAACTTTTGAAAGGCATTGTGAACATGTCACCATCTTTCAATTACCGTGAAACATGGTATCTAAAGGCTACCGATCAGATTATGGATGATACCGGAAAGATTCAAACAAAGGAGGAAAATGGTTTCTTTAGAATCAATAACTGGGATTTCAACACCGGATTCACTACCAACATTTACGGTACATTTCAGCGTACAAACGCCAAAAAAATCAAGGCTATACGACATACTATCACACCAACCATCAGCATGGGTTATCAGCCTAAAATCAATGCAGCTCTGCGAGGGTGGGAACGTAACTACACAGACACTGCAGGAAAGCTGGTACGATACAACCGATTTGAAAAAGGTATTTACGGTGGCGGACAAAGCCAGTCGGAGAGCGGATATGTAGGCATTGGCGTAAACAATAACCTGCAAGGCAAAAAGGTTGTTAGCACAGATAGTAATGGCAAAGAAAAACTGGAAAAGTTCAACCTTGTTGATCAGCTTAGCTTCAATACCAGATACAATTTGGCAGCCTCGAAATTCAAATGGAGTGATGTGAGTGCAAATTTCAATACAACTCTCAAGAAAAACATCAACATTACTGCCAGATCGGCTTTCAGCCTTTACCAGAAGGATTCTTTACTGAAAAATGTGCAGCGGTTTTTATACGAAGACAAAAAAACACCCCTGCGGATGCGCAGTGCGGGCATGAGCATAAGTACAAGATTTGGACCCGAAATGTTTAGAAAAAAACCTGAAAACACAGCGATACAAAACAAGGAAAACGGAGAAGATCAGGAGAAAAAAGACATCGTAAACCGTCCGGACGAATACTTTCATTTTGATATTCCATGGAACATAGCTTTAACATACGTGTTCGACTATAATGCCGAGGCCAAAACCACATCTCTGCGCGTAGGAAGCAACCGTATCAATATCAGCGGAGACCTGAGCATTACGCCTGAATGGAAAATCGGGTATACCACAGGTTACGACTTACACAACAAGGAAATTGCCTCCAGCCAGTTTACCGTAAGCCGCAATCTGCACTGCTGGCAGATTGATTTTAACTGGGTGCCTTCCGGTTTTGCCAAACAATGGACATTCAGCATCAGGCCAAAATCAGGCATGCTTCAGGACATGAAACTCAACAAACGGGCCTTCTTTAATCCTGTGATGTTCTAAACATTTCAATACCAATAATTGTTACTCTAAATATGACACTTTCCATAGGACAAACCGCCCCGGACTTCACACTATTCAATGATCAGAAAAAAGAAGTTGCATTGAGCAGCTTTAAAGGTAAAAATGTTGTTTTACTTTTCGTGCCTCAGGCCTTCACCGGCGTTTGCACAGCAGAACTTTGCCAAATGCGCGACAGCCTGCATGACTACAACAATATGAATGCAGAGATTCTGGCTGTTTCTGTAGATTCAGTATTTACCCTTGAAAAATGGAAAAAAGATGAAAGCTTCAATTTCAACCTGCTTTCCGATTTCAATAAAGAAGTAAGTCGCGCCTACGGCAGCATCTATGAAGAATGGATTTTCGGCATGAAGGGTGTTTCCAAGCGCAGCGCTTTTGTAATTGACAAAGACGGTATAATCCGATACGCTGAGGTTCTGGAAAATCCTGGCGAAATGCCAAACCTGCAGGCGGTGAAAGACACGGTAGCAGCACTCTGATACTTCCTGTTCCCCTGTTACCAACGATAATACTTTTTTTATTATTACTCCTAAATAATTGGGATTAATCTTTCGTTTTGTTAATTTGCGGTGATGCGCTTTTTGATTTTCTGTTTTTTTCTCACGGCATTAACCACAGTTGATGCCCAACCTTACCAGGTTCCTGAAGAAATCAGAACACGATATTACTACCAGCCCGGCGACAGTGTTATTGTTTCAGAAAAACCCGCATCGGCACTGACCAAAGTTTTAAAAGGATGGAAATACCTTGCACCGGACAGTATCCGTGTGGAACCTACAGAAGGTTATGACACTATTCTGGGCTTGTATCATTACGATTTTAAATCTAAACATGGCGGTTTCTTTTATTTGCCAACGGAAGTGAGTAATGGGGCCTACCGCAAATTCGTGCAGTCAAGCCGCAACCCAATGTACACACCTGATACCAATTGCTGGATTGGTTCAAAAATGTACAGCGAGCCCTTTTCTCACTATTATTTTCAGCACCCTGCATACAACAATTACCCTGTTTGCGGTGTATCATTTGAGCAGGCAAAAGCCTATTGCTACTGGCTGCAAGACAGTTTAAACCGGTTCTTAAAAAATAAGAATATAAAGCAACGTGTGGAAGTAGATTTGCCGAGCTCAGATGAGTGGATTCATATTTATTACTATGCAGTCAATCAATATGCCCAACAACACAAATTAAAATTACCCAAACCCAGCTACCTTCGGTTTGCCTCACCCGGCAACCAAAACAGGGTTATTTCAGGACCTTGGTACAGTGCAAGACAGGCAACCATCAATCCTGAACTTTTTGACTATTTTGTTTACACCGCTGAAACCAAAGGTGTTGAGCCCATTGGCGGTGTTTACCATATCATGGGTAATGTGGCTGAATGGACCCGAAGTTCGGCGCAAAACCATCTTTTCAATGAGAAGGAAACTATCTATACTGTTACAGGCCGTTTGACGCCCAACGTATACGAAACACACAGCCAAAGCACTTTAGATAAATATGTCAGGGGTGAAAAACTAAATGATTTAATGGTAATAAAAGGCGGTTCCTGGTTTGATGACCCATATTATCTGCAGCCTGGGGCCTTGTATTTTCAAAATAAAAATAAGGGCAAGGCCAATATTGGCTTCAGGCCTATTATTCGGGTGGTTAAACCTTAAAGCACCTCAATTTCATTGCGTATCAGATCTTCGAATGTTTCCCTGCGCCTTATTAACCTGGCTTCACCGTTTATAACCAACACTTCAGCCGGCCTGAAACGCGCGTTGTAGTTATTGCTCATGGTAAAACCATAAGCGCCGGCGTTGTATATGGCCAAAATATCACCCTCGCGCACTTCGGCTATTTTACGGTCATAACCCAGCGTATCGGTTTCGCAGATGTAACCCACCACGGAATACAGGCGAGGCAAACCTTCCGGGTTGCTCACATTTTCAATGCGGTGGTATGCATCGTAAAACATGGGCCTGATGAGGTGGTTCTGTCCACTGTCTACGCCGATAAAAACGGTACTCGTAGTTTGCTTGATTACATTGGCTTTCACAAGCAAGAAACCCGCTTCACTTACAATATACTTCCCCGGTTCGAACCACAGTTCCAATTCGCGGCCGTAGTTGTCACAAAAGCGTTGAAATGCTTCGGCGATGCGGCTTCCGGTATCTGCTATGTCGGTAACAATATCACCTTCTTTGTATGGAACCTTAAACCCGCTGCCAAAATCCATGAACTCAAGATCGGGAAAATCAGCGGCTGCCTCAAAAAGCAACTCCGCACCGCGTAAAAACACATCTGCATCGAGAATATCACTGCCGGTGTGCATGTGTAGCCCGTTAATTTTCATGTTGTGACTCTGCACTATGCGAAGCACATGACGCAGCTGGTATATACTGATTCCGAATTTAGAATCTATATGTCCTACTGAAATATGGCTGTGCCCCCCCGCCATGATATGCGGATTGAGGCGTATACAGCACTTTACACTACCACCGTAATGATGCCCAAATTCTTCCAGGATACTGATATTGTCAATATTTATATGAACACCCAGTTTTACCGCTTCTTGTATCTCTTCAAAATCTACACAGTTGGGTGTATACATAATTTGTTCGGGTGCAAACCCAGCCCGAAGACCTAAAAGCACTTCCTGAATACTTACTGCATCCAGTCCGGCTCCTTCATTTTTAAGTAAACGAAGTATGTTAACATTGTTAAGGGCTTTCAGGGCATAGTGCAAACTTACTTTAACACCTGGAAAGGCATTTTTTAAACGGTGATATTGCGTGGTTATTGTTTCTGCGTCGTACACGTAAACGGGTGTACCAAACTGCGCTGCAATTTCGGTTGCCGGTATTCCTCCAATTTTCATTTTCTGATATTTATTACATAAAAAAAGCGGAGATTAAATCCCCGCTTTTTTGGGAAGACAATTTCTTTTATGATTTCTTAATGCTTTTGCTTTTGTTCAATCCAAAATCCACCACTACAGGTGTTGCAATGAATATGGATGAGTAAGTACCTATTATAATACCCAACACAAGAGCCAGTGAGAAGCCTTTGAGTGCATCGCCACCAAAGAGAAATAGAATGATACACACAAAGAATACAGTAGCTGAGGTTATCAATGTACGGCTCAGTGTCTGGTTAATGGCCATATTGATGAGTTTGTGGTCATCTTTCTCAACACGGCTGTTTCCGGATAAGAATTCACGTATACGGTCAAATACAATCACCGTATCATTCATAGAATAACCAATTACAGTTAATAAAGCTGCGATAAGATGCTGGTCAAATTCCACGGGGAAAGGCACCCAGCCATCCATGATACTGTAACAAGCCAGAATGAAAACCACGTCGTGAATCAATGCAATGGTTGCACCTAATCCATATGCCGCACTGCGGAAACGTAACAATATGTATGCAAACATCAGGAAGATAGCCACAATCAACAGCACAGTAGATTTATTGCGTGTGCTGGCCGCTACAGATGATCCTACTTTAGAAGTTCCCTTGATGGACTCTACAGTTACGCCATAGTTTTTAAGTGCAGCAACCACTTCATTGGTAGTCTTATCGCGGGCTTCTTTACTATTCTCATTCAATCTGTGGGTAGTAATCACGCGGAACTGACCTTCTTTACCGAAGGTTTTTGCTTCATTGCTGCTACCGGGGAAAGCTTTGTCGAGGGTTTCCTTTATTTGACCTACAGAAATGTCTTTAGACTTATCGAACTGAATAATAAAGGCATTACCACCTTTGAAATCAATACCGGTAGTCAATCCACCTTTATATATAAACGCTCCAATACCAAAAAAAATAATTGGGAGCGACAATACATAGGCACGTTTACGGTATTTTACAAAATCAAAATTGGTATTATTAAGCACGTTTTCGCTGTAGGGGAATGAAAACTTAAGATCTTTTTTCTTGTTAACACGATTTTCGAGCATCCAACGGGTAACCAACAGCGATGTATACATAGATGTAAAAACACCGATTACGAAAATCACGGCGAAACCGTATGCCGGTCCTGAACCTGCCATAAGCAGGGCAATACCTGCAAGCAGTGTGGTCAGGTTTGAGTCAATAATCGCTGAAAGTGCGTATTTATAGCCATTCTTGACCGCTTGTGCCAGGCCAATTTTTTGCCTGAGTTCTTCCTTGATGCGTTCATAAATAAGTACGTTGGCATCAACTGCCATGCCAATGGTCAGTACGATACCGGCCATACCGGGTAGCGTCAGTGATGCTCCAAGGCTGGCAAGTACACCAAAAATGAGGAACATGTTGGCAAACACCGCAATGATAGAGTAAACACCTGCACGGTTGTAGTACATCACCATAAATAACAGAATGGCAACAAAACCTACCAGCAGAGAGCTTGTACCTCTGCTAATGGATTCTTCGCCCAATGAAGGGCCCACCACATCACTTGCTACTATTCTTGCAGGAGCAGGCAGTTTACCCGCTTTTAGCACGTTAGCAAGATCATCGGCTTCTTTGATATCAAAATTACCAGAAATCTGGCTCTGACCTCCACTGATTTTCTGGTTTACTACAGGTGCAGAATAAACGCGATCATCAAGCACAATGGCAATGTGCTTGTTGATATTGGCACCGGTTATTTGAGCCCAGCGGCTGGCAGCCTGGGGTGTCATTTCCATGCTTACCTCAACCTGACCGGTCTGATTGGTTTGTGAACGTGCGTCAGAAATAATATTTTCCTCTTCGCTGGCTAAAGCAGCTTTTCCATCTCTATCCAGTTTCAATAAATAAACAAAGTGCTGATCATTATATTCATCAAGTATTTTTTTAACAGCCGATTCATTTTTCTTGTCATCGCGTTTGAGGCTCGTAGTTAGCTCTGTTAAATCTATAGGCTTTGCACTGAATGCTATTTTCATAACACCATCCATTACAACACTGTACTGGGGGTTTTTAAGTTCTTCTACCAAGGCATCCCTATCAGCACCGTGCACTGAAGCGATGGTGCTACCCATATTAGCAAAATAGGTGTAACCCTTCAGTCTGTGAAGGTATTTAGCCAAAGGACCATCATCTTTAGATTGAGACGCAATGGCCGAATCTTTCTTGATTTTGGTTGAATCTTCAACCTTTACCATACCGGAATCACCTGCAACAGCCAAGGCAGACTGTTTGCCGGCCTTGTAAAGCATTTCAAGCATTTTGTTTGCCTCCAGTCCTTTCTGTGTATTACCGAATACTTCATAAAACTCCAGGTTGGCACTCTTTTCTACCAAATCTTCCAAACGGCGTGGATTGTCAACACCGGGCAATTCTACACTTATACGTCCGCCATCAATTTTCTGAATAGTTGGTTGTGTAACGTTGGCCTGGTTTATTCGCTTTTCAACAACATCATAAACACGATCAATAGCTGTGCCTGTTTCTGCGCTTAGCACCCTCCGCACATCGGCTTCACTGCTGGAAGTCTGAATACCCGTTGGATTGTTGCTCTTAGCAAAGAGATTGGCAACTTTTCGGTTAGGCGCAATCTTTGAAAATGTTGAAATGAAGTTATCTACGTAATCACCGCCTTTATTTTTCTCATCTTCATTGGCTTGCGCAATGGCTTTGAGCAAATCTGCATCGGAAGGATCATTCGCCATTCCTTTAACAATAGCACCTTTGTCTACTTCCAGAATCACGTTCATACCCCCGCGCAAATCAAGGCCCAGGTTTATTTCACGTTGCTTACACTCGAAATAGTTGTAATCAGCTATTCCTAAATCATAAATGATTTCTCGAGAGCCCATGCTATCGATGTAACTGCGGTAAGCTTTACCGTAATTAAGACCTTTTTTCTGCTGTTTTTCAGCATATTGCTGGGCTTTTGTTTCAAAGCTCTGCGCTTTCCAGGTGAAAGAAAGCTGAAATAAACAAGCGATGGCCAAAACGACCGAGAATACAATTGCGGAACGATTATTCTTCATGTGATTGAGTCAATGCGGTTTTTACGAAGTCGCGAAAATACAGAAAAAATTACGAACTGCAAGGAAAAAACGCAGTTCAAACAAGCATTTTCACATTTGCTGCAGAAGCCGGCTGATTTCAGCCACAGATTGCTTTTGCATACAATCAAAATGGCCTTTGGGACAAGCGTTAAATCCTATTTTACTGCAGGGCCGGCAGAAAACACCTTCTGCCTGAACCAAAACCGGTCCGGTTTTTACTGCATCAGGCAAAAATGGCCCCATCCCAAAATCGGGTGTGGTGTTACCCCAAATTGAAAGAATAGACTTCTGCAAGGCTGCCGCGATATGCATCAGGCCGGTATCGTGGGTTAGCACTTTGTCGGCACCCGCAATCACTTTCGCGCTTTGGTCCAGTGATAGCTTGCCACACATGTTGCTTACCCGATTGGGAAACATGGCTGCAATGGGCTCCCCTACCATGGCATCATTGCTATCGCCTAGCAAAACAAAATGCGCATTGGAGGCTTCCACCAACTCCGCTATTTTGTTTTCAGGCATGCGTTTGGTAGCCCAGGTTCCGCCAATGGCATAGGCCACATAAGAAGAAGGCAAACTAGGGATTTCACAATCATTGTAATAATAATCCAGCCCTTGCCCATCGTATTGCACGCCCCACTTTTTTATTGTTTCCATATACCGGTAAACCACATGCTCGCAGGGCTTGCGGGTTAGCTTCTTCACCAGCAGCCATTTGCGCAGGTTTTGTTTGCGAAATACAGAGAAAGGCACACTGGGCAGCAAGCCGCGAAACAGGCGGGTTCTGAGGTTGGCATGCAAATCGACCACCGCATCGTATTTTTCGAGCCTTAAGGTTTTGGCCAGATTAGCCACACTGCCTTGCAGGGTAATTACCTTATCTATATTGGGATTGGCTTGCAAAATTCCCTCATACTGTGGCTTGGTAGCGAAGTGAATCTCCACATCAGGCAGCTGTGCTTTCAGGCAACGCACCACCGGTGTTGTGAGCACGATATCGCCAATGGAACTGAAGCGGAGAATGAGGATTTTCATAAACTCGCTGCGAAGTTACGCCCTTTTCAAAGACAGCCAGGTTTCAAATTCCTTCAACGATTTCGCGTTTAGTGTCAAGCTGCGGGTAAGTCCGCCTTTGCGGGCCGCCAACGTACCATAATACATATCGTGGTAGCCCTCTTTTTCATGTGCATCGGGATTGATGGAAATGAGCACGCCCTTTTCCATGGCATAGGGAATATGCGTCCAGTCAATATCCAGGCGGAACGGATGGGCATTGAGCTCGATGCTGACACCATTGGCGGCACAGGCATCTATTAAATAGCGATGGTTTACGGGATAGCCTTTGCGCACCAGCAATAACCTCCCGGTGGGATGTCCGAGTATGCGGGTATAAGGATTTTCGATGGCTCTGATGAGGCGCTGCATGGCCTTTTCCTCGGTCATATTGAGTGTGGAATGCACACTGGCAACCACAAAATCGAAGCGGGACAGCATATCGGGTTCATAATCCAGCGAGCCGTCGGATAGGATATCGCTTTCTATGCCTTTGAATATGCGAAACGGGCCAAGTTCTGTATTCAGTGCATCAATCTCATCCATTTGCTGCAGCACCCTTTCATTGCTAAGGCCCTGTGCGTAGCCCGCACTGCGGCTGTGGTCGCAGATGCCCAGGTATTCGTAGCCCAGTTTTTTGGCATGTTCGGCCATTTCACGCAAGCTGTGGAGCCCGTCGCTGTAGGCGGTGTGGTTGTGCAGGGTGCCTTTAAGATCTGTAAATTCTATAAGCGGCTCATCGCTTGCCTGAAATTCGCCAATACCTTCTCGGCGTTCGGGCAAAATGAATGGAAAGCCCATATTTTGGTAAATTTCAGCTTCTGAATTGCCGGTTAGTGCTGATTGTGCTGTTACGCCCAAAGCCTCAAAATGTGCCGCACTGCCGGTTCCGAGGAACCATTGCTTTTCAAACTCAGCTGCCGCTGCGGTTTCGAAGGCAAACAAAAAACCATTGGCATCGCGGACCTTGAGTTCGGTTGCGGTGTGCCGTTCCAACTGTTGGGCAGCTGCAAATTCCATTAAGGCCTCTTCCGTGATGGTGGTCAATATGGCTACCGATTCCAGCACAATGGCATTCCTTCGAAAATCGCCGGTAAACTCTGAGCGGGATTCAGGAAAATGCTGCCTGATTTTTTGCAACATCTCATTGGCCGGTGCTTCTGCCCTGGCGTAGTGAAACCAACCGCGGGCGTTGAGAGCAAACTGTATGGCCTGCTGAATTTCGTGCTGGGTTTTGAGTCCGAAACCGGGAAACTCCACCAAACGGTTTTCGCGGCAGGCATCCAGCAAATCTTCGATGGTGTCAATGCCCATTTTGCGCCAGATTACCCCAACCTTTTTGGGGCCAAGCCCTTTCACTTTCAGCATTTCCAGCACACCGGGCGGGGTTTTGGCAATAAGCTGTTCCAGTTCGGGGAAAGTGCCGTTTTGCAACAGGTTTTTGATGGCAGATAATACGCTTTTGCCTATTCCGGGAAGGGCCGCAAGGGTTTCATCGCTCATCTCCTGCAGGGGATCTTTAAACTTTTTAATATTGAAAGCCGCTGCCGACAAGGCTTTTACCTTGAACGGATTTTCCTCGTGCAGTTCGGCGAGTTTGGCGTAGGTACCCAGCAGTGTTGAGATGTCGTAATTGTCCATCAAGAATTAATATACGAAAAAAGTGGGAAATTTCCAAATTTTTTGGAGAAAATCAATCCGGCAACTTCAACTCTCCGCTTTCGAAGGCCTTATCAAAATCCACCCAAATGATCATATTGGGCTTTTCGCCCTGCAGGTACATAATATTCAAGGGCTGTCCGGTTTTTTTGTTGCTGAGCACTTCCACCCCGAGCACCACAAACTTGCGACCTGCATAGGCCTTGGGCAGCTCGGCCACATCAAAATCGCCCGTAGCAAAAAACGACTGAAAAAAACCGCTGCCCGTAGCGGTATCGTAAGACGGCTCATTCCCCGCCCATCGTGTTTTGCGGTACATATCCAAGTGCTCAAATACAGCTGCCTTGGCTTTGCCTATCTGCAGGGTATCGCCCTTGCTAATTTCTACTTCCACTTCTCCCGCAGTCTGGGCTTGCAGGGAACCTGCCATGGCAAAAAACAAAATCAGCAACCGGCGCATACTTCAAAGTTATCAAAAAAAGTGCCGCAATGATATTATCGGGTTTCTTTTACCAATTGGGCCAATTCGCGGCTCACGATAGCGCTGAGCGCTACACCCATGCCACCCATGCGCACGCAGGCATACAGGCCGGCATCCAGCCGCTGCACTATGGGTGTGCGGTTTTGGTGCATGCCCATGGTTCCTGCCCATTGGTGCGTTATTTCAAATTTTTCGCCAGGCACAACCACATCCTGCAGGTATTTCAGCAAGTACTGCGTTATGGCTTCAGTGGTGTTCAATTCGGGTGTGGTTTCTCCTTCAAAATCCAGGTTGCGGCCACCGCCAATGAGAATGCGGGTTCCAAGACTCCTGAAATAAATGTAGCCTTTATCGGCGTGCATGAGGCCGCGCCAGGCCAGTCCGGGTATGGCGGAGGTAACCAGCACCTGCCCACGGGCAGGCATTACCTCCAGTTCGGGCAGCAGTTGTGTAGCATAACCGTTGGTACAAACCACCAGCGTTTGTGCATCAAAGGTATATCCCTCCTGGGTTGAAACACGCCATTTTCCGCTATCCAGCTTTTCAGGCGGCTTGGCGGTGAGTCCGCCTAAAACCTTTACCCCGCTTGCCACGGCGGCATCATGTATTTTTTTGTAGAGCAAATGGGTTTGCAGTATGCCTTCCAACGGTGTGTAGATGCCGTTTTCCAGCACTTTCATCCCCAGTTTGGCAGTGCTTTTGGGCTGAAACGGATTTTCTCCGGCGATGTCTTTCAGGGCGTTGTTTACCTTGTCAATATTGGCTGAAAGGTGCTCATATTCGGCGGCAGCTTCGGGTGTGAAAACTTCATAGCCTCCGGTTTTTTCATATCCAATGGATGTTTCACCAAAATCGGCAAGCAGCTGGCTCAGCCCTTTGTAGCGCTTTTCATAGAGAGAATAAGCGGTGATTTCATCGGTACGTGAAATATCATCCAGTATTTCGCCCATGCTGCCAAAACAGGCAAAGCCTGCGTTGCGGGTGCTGGCACCCAGACTTACCGGAGCGCGGTCTATCACCCACACTTCGCGATGTGGCCACTGAAGCTTGATGTGGCGTGCACTTTGCAGCCCGACTATACCCGAGCCAATGACCAGGATATCGGTATTTTTCAGCCATTGCTGTTCCCAGAAGGATACGGAAGGTAAGGGATTCACGTTGCAAAGTTCGTGAATTGCCCTTACCGATTCATATAGCGCTTAACTGCTTTTTTGGTACTGTACCACACACGCCCTTCCTTGATGGCCTCCAGCTCGCCTCGGCGGGCCAGCAGGCTCAGGTATTCCTGACCATAAGGTACTGCAGGATCATTGGCAATTTGATTAAGTGGCAGAAAATCATCATAACCATTGCCGAGTGCCGACAGATATAGCTCTAGGCTGCGCTCTGCACCCTGAAAAAACATGAGTAATAACCTGCCAAACTGCCCTTGATTGGCTTCGTTTAAAGCACGGTAGTATTTATTGCGGTCGGTGCGCAGAATGATTAACGGAGGATAACCCTGGCTCATCAAAACAAGATTCATAGCCAGACGCCCTGTGCGGCCATTGCCATCAAAGAATGGATGAATCCAAACAAAACGGTGGTGAAACACGGCTGCCAGGCTGACAGTATCGAGGTTTTGAGGATTGCAGCGAACCCATTCCAGCAATTCATCCAACAAATCCGGCACTTTCAGCGGATTGGGCGGGATAAAATTGGCGCCTGTTATTTGCACACGGCCCGTTCGAAACCTTCCGCCAAATTCATCATCGATGCCGGTCAGGACCATTTTATGCAATGTCAAAATATCGGCGCCTGAAATCACATAACCCGGAGCAACTTTTTCTTCCAGCCAGGCAATCGCATTGTGATGGTTAATAGCTTCAAAATGCTCACGCAAGGTTTTTCCGCCGATGGTGAGACCATCCTGCAGAACTACGCGGGTTTCGCGCAGACTGAGAGTGTTCCCTTCTATACTGTTGGAATTGTAAGTCCATTCTACGGCAATATCCTGACGCAGCCGATTCAGCGCACTGCCCGGAAATGGGCGTAACGCATCTAGGCGGTTTTTCTTTTCTTGCAACCGCTGCTGCTGCTCTGGCTCCATGCCCATATTGATATACCATTTTTCCACCCCTCAAAGATAATATCGGAAATCTGGTTTTTTATCACTCCCGATATTTTTAAGAAAATATTTTTACCTTTATTTATTAAAACAGTAAAATTTGAATTACCCTATCGCTTCAGCAATCACTGAATTATAGGGTTTTGCAAAATCCTGTACTTCACCCCAGCTTTGACCATTTACGGCTACACCGCTGCCGGTTACCGTTCCGATATGCAGGGTTTTAACACCTGCTTGCTGCATCGCTGTTTCGAAAGCCAATTTGTTAGACTGTGAAATGCTCACCACCACGCGGCTTTGGCTTTCGCCAAACAACCAGGCATCGTTTCTAATTCCGGTGAGTGTGCAGATATCAAAACCGGTTTTGCCGGCCATGGCACTTTCCAGACACGCAATGAATAGGCCTCCTTCGCTGATATCGTGGGCGCTGTTGAGCAAACCTGCGGTAATGGCATTGTAAACGGCCATCTGCACCGAGTGCTCTTCATCCAGGTCGAATTGCGGACAGGGACTGTATTCTACGCCTTTCAGTTTGGCCAGATACTGGCTGCTGCCGAGGTCGTTTTTGGCTTCGCCAACAAGGTAAATCAAGTCTCCGGACTGTTTAAAATCCAGTGTCATGCGGTGTTCCGGCTTTTCAATAATGCCCACCATGCCGATGGTTGGTGTGGGATATACCGCGTTGCCATTGGTACTTTGGTTGTAGAAACTCACATTTCCGCCGGTAACAGGGGTATCGAACTTGCGGCAGGCTTTGCCCATACCGTCAATGGCGTGTTTGAACTGATAATAAACTTCCTTGTTATATGGATTCCCAAAATTCAGACAGTTGGTAACACCAGTGGGCACGCCGCCGGTAACGCGGATATTGCGGGAGGCTTCGGCTACGGCAATTTGCGTCCCTTTATCGGGATCGGCAAAAATGTAGCGGCTGTTGCAGTCTACGGTTAGTGCGAGGCTTTTGTTGGTACCTTTCACCATTACCACCGCTGCATCGCTTGGCTTATTGGTGCTCTGATTCACCGTTCCCACCATGCTGTCATACTGCTCATACACCCAGCGCTTGCTGACGATGTTGGGCTCGGCACAGAGCTGCATGGCTGCTGATTTGGCTTCCTCCGGCGATATATCTGCGACTGAATCAATATTAAAATTCTCAATCTCCGCAAAATATGCGGGGATTGCCCATTCCCTTTTATAAACGGGAGCTCCACCACCCAGCACCAGGCTATCTGCAGGAATATCGCCTTCCAAAGTGCCGTTCATATAGTAGCGCACGTGTCCGGTATCGGTAACCTGGCCAATGTGGGCGTAGGTAATTTCCCATTTCTTGAACACCTCTTCAGCCAGGTGCTCCTTCCCTTTCTCTACCACTACCAGCATACGTTCCTGGCTTTCGCTCAGCAGCAGTTCCCAACCTTTCATATCAGCCTGCCGCATAGGCACTTTATCCAGCCAAACGTCCATTCCCACGCCGCTTTTGGCGCTCATTTCGCTGGTTGAGCAGGTAATACCTGCCGCACCCATATCCTGCATTCCTACTACAGCGCCGGTTTCTATCAATTCCATGGTGGCTTCCAGAATCAGTTTTTCCCAGAAAGGATCTCCTACCTGAACACTGGGCAGATCCTGAATGCTATCTTCGCTCATGTCTTTGCTTGCGAAGGCAGCACCATGAATACCGTCTTTTCCGGTAGCAGAGCCAAAAATATAAACCGGGTTACCGGGAGGTCCGGCTGCAGCAGAAATGCTTTTGCCTACGGGAACAATACCCACACTCATGGCATTTACCAGGTTGTTTTGTTCGTAGCAATCGTCAAAATACACTTCACCGCCCACGGTAGGAATACCAAAGGCATTGCCGTAATCGCCAATACCTTTTACCACACCTTTCATCAGCCATTTGGTACGATCGGTTTTCAAGTTACCGAAACGCAAACTGTTGAGCTGTGCAATGGGCCTTGCACCCATAGAAAAGATATCCCGGTTTATACCGCCCACACCGGTTGCTGCACCCTGATAGGGTTCAATGGCACTGGGATGATTATGGCTTTCAATTTTAAAACAGCAGGCCAGTCCGCCGCCAATATCCACCAGTCCGGCGTTTTCCTCTCCCGCTTCGGCAAGCATCTTACTTCCTTCGCGTGGCAGGGTTTTCAGCCATACAATGGAGTTTTTATAACTGCAGTGTTCGCTCCACATCACGGAGAAAACGCTCAGTTCAGTAAAATTGGGTTCACGGCCCAAAATGCTGCAGATGTGGTGAAATTCTTCTTCAAGAAGGCCCAGTTGTTTGGCCTGTTCTACGGTAGCGGCTTGCATGTGTGCACAAAGTTAGTAAACAACGGCACCCAATAATCCTCAATTTACTGACACTTTTTGCCCGAAATAATCAGCGCATCAACACTATACTGCCCTTGATGGAATTGCGGCGTACGCGGCTACCCACCGGCATTTCGTACTGAAACACATAGTGATAAACACCTTCCATGCAATCCTGTTCAGCTGTTTTTCCATTCCACTGATAAACGCCTTTATCACGGCTGTCAAACACTTTTCCGCCCCAGCGGTCATAAATCAGCATCAGTATAGGTTTGCCACCACGAACAAAGATTTGAAAATCATTGTTTTTGTCGTCGTTATTGGGTGTAAAGGCAGTGGGAATAAACAGATCACATAATTCTTCCTGATAACGAACAGTTACCGCATCAGTAGCCACACCACAAGGGTTAGTTACTGTAACACTATAGTTTCCTGCTTTGGTTACATATATCACCGAATCGGTTTGCCCGGTGCTCCACTGATAGCGGCTTTGGGGCCATGTTGCGGTAAGCTTTAGCATACCGCCACGACACAGCAGTGTATCTGATGGAAGCACTACGATAGGCGCATCACCCAAAAAAATCTTCAGTGAATCTGCCCACAAACAGCCCAAATCATCTACACTGGCTCTAAACACCCCACCAGAACTTACGGTAATTGAATTACCAGACTGACCTGTACTCCACGCAACTGTTCCTGGCGCCGTTACATTCAGTGTAAGACTGCTGCCATTACACAGATTTGTATCACGCCCTAAATTGAATTTAGGTAATGGATGAACTTTAATATTAGCGGTGGTGGAATCGGGACAATCTGAATCGGGTATTATATATTTTACCGTATAATTGCCCGGAGGTGAACATTTAAATGAGTTTCCGGAAACAGGACCACCCGAAAAAAGCCCGCCAGGCGTTCCTGGTGCCATGGTAATAAGCGGTGAATTTTCACAGGCGAAGCTGGGGAGTCCGGTAAATGCAGCAGAAACATTGGGTCTCACACGCATGTAAACGGTATCTGTGCTGGAGCAGCCTTCTTTGCTTCGTGCACTGTGAATAACCCTGTAAACGCCGGTATCTGCATACGTGTGGGCAGCATTCTGCAGGGTTGATGAATCTCCATCACCAAAGTACCAGCGATAATAGACCAGGTTATTGGTAGCATTCTGAAAAGTAAAACTGTTGTTTTTTAGACACTGCACAGAGTCATTTATTTTAAGGCCGCTGCTGGGATCGGCAATCACACGCACAAAAATGGCTGCAGTATCTGTACAGCCCGTGCTAAAGACATTACCATTCAGGCCATACGTAGTTTCACTTCTAAAAAATATTCGAAATTTACCTGCACTTGTAAAATACCTGTCAGGGTTTGGAAACGTTGTGCTATCGGCACCACCCAAATACCACATCACCTTTTTACCACAGCGTGGGATGGCAGGAATGGTTGTTTTATCTTCAAAATAGAAATGATTGCCTTTCAGACACTGAGCGGTATCCCAGTTTCTAACCGTCGGATTGCTTTTGGGCCTCGGAACAATAAATACGCTGGTGGGAGTTGTATAATTATTGTTACAACCCAATGAAGGTGATGCAATCAGCTGAACGGCATAGTTACCGCCGGCATTATAGGTGTAGTTGACGTTTACCCCTGTATCCTTATTGCCGTCTCGGTAAAGCCAGGTGTAAGTTATCCATCCAAAACTGGCCTGGGATTTATTGGTAAAAGAAACTTTGTTTGTTTTTTCACAGCTGTCTGTGCGGCTGAAACTAAAGTCCAGCTTTAAGGAATGCGTAGTAAATGACAAGCTGGCTGACTTTGAAGTAAGGTAATCAGGTGCAATTCCGTCATGCTCAAAAACAGTAAAATGGTATGTTGTTCCAGGTATCAGTCCTGTTATGGTAACACTATTGCCAATATTGTCATAAACCACATAGTTGCCGGTACCAATTTGGGAACCTGCACCAAATGCAGAAAACGCTGTGTATTTGGTTCCATCTGCTGGAACAGCATCTACGGCGCTGCCTTGTTTCATGAGAATGGTGTTCCATGCGCCATTACCCTTGGTAAAGGTTAGATTAACCGCAATACAGGTAAGACCTCCATATTGCAGATTACTTGCGGGCACGGTGGGCTCAGCTGCCTTTAGACCATTTAGTCCGGTAAGCATGAGAAGACACAAAACGATAGCACGCATGGGCAAGTTGTTGCAAAGATAATGACTAGGAACTGCCTTTACAGGCTTATCCACTAATTCAATGACTGTAAATATGGCAATTTGGTTGCCTACGGAAACTAATCACCACTTTAAACATATGATTATCAGGCATAAATAACGTCTTCATCAGCAATGTTTTTCTCCCCGCGAAAACGCAAAAACACCCTTGCCAGGGTTAATACATCCTTACAACAATAGCGGGCAATTCTGTCAATATCATTCTCCTGCCAATAAACAGCCCCTACCATGGAACCATCAATATCATCCTTTGGAGTGGGAATATTAAATAAATGTGCCAGCAGATTGAGCGAAGTAAAACTCTTGCGATCACCAAATTTCCATAGTTCTAGCGTATCTAAATGGGGGACTTCCCATGGCTTTTTCCCCTGAATATCCAGCAGTTTGGGAAGCTCAATACCATTTACCATCATTCTTCTTGCCAAATAAGGGAAATCAAATTCTTTTCCGTTGTGCGCGCACAATAAATAATTTGCTCCGTTAAAACTACGGTTCAATAAATTGGCAAATTCCTGTAACAATATTTTTTCATCATCATGGCAGTAAGACTTTACCCGAAACTGCGGTCCATCCTTACCTCTCCTGATAAAACCAACGCCAACGCATATAATCTTTCCGAATTCGGCATAGATACTTGCCTGTTCATAAACTTCAGCCTCTGTTTGCTGCTCTTTTACAAGATTTTTAGCCTTGCGTTTCCACAAATCCTGCCATTCAGGGCTTAAATCCGTGAATTCCTTGTGCGCTGAAACAGTCTCGATATCTATGAAAATTATATTTTCAAGCAATACCTGCTTAATGTTCACACCATCCATAGAAGACAAATATACGAATTATTTCTTACACATTCAGGTTATTTACGAAATACAAATCTTTCCAAATAAAATGTGCCAAACGGCAGAAGCGAAAGTAATACTGCAATTGCCCCTTGCCTGTAAGTTATTTCCTTTTTAATCTCCATCCACAGCAACAGAATGCAAAACCAAACGAACAGAAATCCATGCAATAAACCAAGAATCGTAACAGCCATCGGCAAATTAAAAATATATTTCAGCGGCATAGCCACACCGAGTAAAAGCAGATAACTGATTCCTTCCCAATGTCCAATCTGAATAAGGCGATCTTTCAATGATTTGGGTGATGAATTTTTCATGGGGCAAAAGTACTAGAGAACATCACTATGCACAATTGCGGATAACTTAAGAATTGTTGTTTAATCTTATTTATTGAAATTCGCCATGCATGTCTGAAGAAGAAGCGATTAAAACCAAAAAGCGCAGACCAAGTGCACTCCCGGGAATCAGCAGCCTGGCACTGGTAATGTTTATGCTGGGATTGCTTTCCCTTACCTATCTTGGATTTCAGGGGTTAAGCAAAAGCCTAGTAGAAAGCAGCAGCCTGGATATTTATTTTAAGGATTCCTGCACAGAAGATCAGGTAAAAGCGCTTGAGAATGAACTTAAAAAAGAAAAGTGGTACAAATCTTCACGCTTTATCAGCCGCGAGGAAGGCATGAAGGAAATGGCTGCCAGCAATGACAGCGCATTTATGCAATATGTGGAGCTTAATGCCCTGCCGCTGAGCCTGGAATTGTATTTCAAAGCTGAATTCGCATCTGCAGCCCAACTGGAATCCATATCTGGCAGACTTCAAAAATTACAGATTATTGAAAGTGTAATATACCAAAAAAACCTGCTTGAAACAGTAAACAGCAATGTAGCAAAAATTCAACTTACATTACTTGGACTTACCCTCATTTTTGTAGTAATTGCTATCGGCCTCATTCATAATTCCACCCGCCTGAACATATTCGCTAATCGTTTCATTATTAAAAGCATGCAACTGGTTGGTGCTACACACGGTTTTATTATAAGGCCTATAATAGGCAAATTTATTGGGTATGCATGCATTGCATTTCCTATTTCTCTTGTGATGCTTTTTGGCGCATTCCGCGGCATCAACTACATATGGAGCGGATTCGGTTCTATTTCCGAAATCACAGCCTTTATTGCACCTTCTCAGGCTGCGTTCTGCATGGCAGGCACCTTGCTTTGCGGAATTTTAATTGCAGCAGGTAGTGCATGGTTCAGTACCCGCAAGTATCTTCGCAGTAAAATCGAAAATCTATACTGATGAGCAACAAGCAAATTACCAATTCTATCGCTAAAAAAGATGCTTTAAACAACAAGCCTCAAATGGTATTCGGCACTATTAACTACATTCTGCTGGGTGCATCACTTCTTATTCTTATCGTCGGTTTCGCCCTTATGAGCGGCACTACAGATATATACAGCAGCACAAAAATCACTATAGCCCCCATCGTGGTAATGTTGGGTTTTGCTTTGGGAATAGTATCTATTTTTTACAAGGGTAAAACAAATTAAGGTGAATGACCTTTGTTGAAAACCTTATTCTGTCTCTGATTGAAGGTGTTACTGAATATTTACCGGTAAGCAGTACCGGGCACCTTATGATGGCAGGTGAAGTTTTAAAACTTGATGCGTCAAAAATTGATACATACATAATTACCGTTCAGTTTGGCGCAATACTGGCCGTTATAGCTGCCTATCCGAAAAGGTTCTTTGCATTTAAGGATTACACCTTCTATCTGAAACTATTCGCGGGTTTTCTTCCCGCTGCTGTTTTGGGGCTGATGTTTGATGATTTTCTTGAAACACTGCTTCAAACTCCGGTTATTGTAGGCTTTACGCTGATTTTAATTGGTATTTTCCTGATTTTCATGGAAAAACTATTACCTGAAGGCAATAAAAATGTAGACAACATTACCTACAAGGATGCATTAAAAATAGGCTTGGTGCAAAGTTTCGCCATGGTTCCTGGTGTCAGCCGCAGCGCGGCTTCAATTGCCGGTGCTTTAGGCTGTAAACTCAGTCGCGTTGCTGCCACTGAATTTAGTTTTTTTCTGGCTGTCCCCACACTCACTGCGGCAGGCCTTTACAAGCTTATGAAAAACTGGGACAACTTAACCGCAACGCAACTGCAGGATATTGGCCTTGGCAATATATTTAGTTTTATTACAGCTATCATTGCCATTCGTTTCTTTATCCAATTGGTCAAAACCAAAGGATTCGCCTGGTTTGGTTACTACCGAATTGCTGCCGGTCTGGCATTTCTGTTGTATCTTTACGTTTAAATCGATGTTGAGATCCGTTAACCGCATCTTGTTGGGTTTATCGCTTACAGCTGTATTTTTTGCGGTTGGAGCAATGAAAAAGCCTACAGCCGCTTATTCTGTAAAGCTGGGAAGACTAAAATACAATGGTGGTGGCGACTGGTACAGCTCCAAAACGGCAATAGGTAATTTGGCTAGGTTCTGTAACTCAAAATTAGGTATGAGCATTGATCCGAGTGAGAGTATAGTAGATATTGGAGGACCGGACTTATATAACCACCCCTACATTTTCATGACAGGCCATGGAAATGTTGTATTTAGTGACGCAGATGCCTTAAACCTAAGAAAATACCTGAAGAGCGGCGGGTTTTTGCACATTTGCGATAATTATGGCATGGATAAATTTGTGAAGCCACAAATGAAAAAAGTTTTCCCTGAACTGGAATTCAAAGAACTTCCGCACCAACATGCAATCTATACTTCTCCTTTTGTTTTTTCTCAAGGTTTGCCAAAGATTCATCAACATGACGGTAAATCTCCTCAGGGATTCGGTTTGATATATAAAGGACGGCTGGTTTGCTTTTATGATTACGAATGTGATCTCGGCAATGGCTGGGAAGATCCAGAAGTTCATAATGACCCTGAAACGATAAGACAAAAAGCACTGCAAATGGGAGCTAATATCATCCAATATGCATTCAAAAACTAATGGTTAGCCGTAAAAAAATAGCTTTTCTTATCAATCCCGAAGCTGGGAATGCAGCAGTACGCAGGAAAGGAAAAGAGATGGCCAGCGCTTTAAAATCAATGGGGGGATACTCACTCTTTGAAACTGGTTCACCGGAAGAACTACTGGAATTAACCCACGACCTGGCAACAAAGAATTATCGCGCTGTTTTTGCCTGTGGCGGTGACGGAACCCTTCACCTGGTTAGCAGTCAGCTGACAGGAACCGAAACTGCCATGGGAGTTATACCCTTGGGCTCCGGCAATGGATATGCCAGACACCACCGTATTTCCCTTAAATGGGAGGAAGCCGTAAAAGTTGCCGAAAACCCGGTAGTTTCGGTCAGAGACACTGCCCTGTTTAATGGAAACCATTTCCTGAACATTGCCGGAATTGGCTATGCGGCAAAAATAAGTCATGCGTTTAAGCGCGAGGAACACAGAGGTTTGAGTGGCTATGTGAAAACCATATTTAAAAATCTAAAAATGGATGCCTTTAACACCCATATAACCAATGAATATGCTAAGTGGGAAGGGAAAGTATGGATGGTCGACTTTTGCAATGGTAGTCAGTGGGGTAATAATTTCAGGGTTGATCCCTCAGCAAGAGATGATGACGGAAGCTTAACAGCAGTAGTTTTCAGAAAGGCAAACCGGTTAAAACTCCCGGCAATTGGTTTTAGGCTGGCAACAGGGTCCATTAACAGAAGTCCGGATATTTACCGAATTTCAGGCAGTAAGTTTATCATTGAATTTGACGGCAAGCGCCCGCTTCATTTAGACGGTGAACCTGCAGGAGTAATTGAAGCATCAGCTGAAATTGAGGTTATACCTAAAAGCCTTATTGTATGGACCCCGGACTTAAAATAATCACATTTTCAGAAAGTAAAGAATGTGACGCGCTGACAATAAAAAATGAAGGTATGCGAGCGCATGACCTAATGGACAGGGCAACCCTGCGCATTTTTCAGCGTCTGCTTTGTTTAATTCCAAATAACAAATCCATTACAGTACTATGCGGCCCCGGGAATAACGGTGCAGACGGTTTGTGCCTTGCTTCTATGCTTGCTGTTAAGGGTTACGATGTAGAAACCAAAATTTGCCTGCTTGATAAAACCCCTTCTGCATCTCTGACCTTCAGGTTGTCCCTGTATAGTCAGCAACAGTCGGTTAACATACAAATTATAGAAGATGCCAAAGCTCTTGTTATTTCCAAAAACAGGATTATTGTTGACGCTCTTTTTGGCACAGGACTGCAACAACCATTGCAGCATAAATGGCAGGCATTGATTGACACTATAAACAACTCGGGCTGTGAAGTCTTTTCTATAGACATGCCAAGCGGATTATTGGATAATTCAGACAGCATGAACATGCCTTTTATCAATGCCAAAAAGGTTCTTACAATCCAATGTCCAAAACCTTCCTTACTTTACCCAGAGTTTAAAATTGATTTTGAAGTATTAGATTGCGGAATTGAAACAGAAACCATAATCACAAACCATTACTTTTTAAACTATCCTGATTCGCAGGTAGAAAAACAAATGGCGCTGATATTGCCTAGAAGACCAAAGCATAGCCATAAAGGAACTTTCGGCCACACATTGCTTATTGGAGGCAATTCAGGTATGCACGGTGCAATAGCCATGGCTGCAAAATCATGTTACGAATCAGGAAGTGGTTTGACAACCGTGCTCTCTCCGGTAGGCACTTTGCCTTTCCTGTCTGCCACTCCTGAGATTATGCATATTCCTCACAAACTCAATGAAGAAGCAATTTCAACCTTACCCCTTGATAAATTCAAATCAATAGCGTTGGGGCCAGGATTGGGAAACACCCCGGAAACATGCAGATTGATGGCAGATGCATTGAAAAGATTCCGGATACCCCTAATTCTCGATGCGGATGCATTAAACATAATAGCATCTAGAACTGAACTGCTTAATATCATACCTGAAGGCAGTTTGCTAACTCCTCATCCGGCAGAATTCGAAAGATTGTTTGGTCACACCAAAAGCGGGAAACAAAAGGAAGATATTGCCGTTCAAAAAAGCCAAGAATTGGGCGTTTACATCCTTGCCAAAAACACCTATAGTTTGCTGGCTTGCCCGGATGGAAAAGTATTTTACAACGGAACAGGTGATTCTAAACTTGCCAGAGGTGGAAGTGGTGACAAACTAACCGGAATAATTGCAGGATTATTCGCACAGAATCAAAACATGAGAGACGCTGCCCTTGCGGGCATGTATTATTCGGGTCTCGGCCGGCTGGTTATTTAACCTCTCTAACCCAGGCTTGTGAAAGGCCTACTTCAGAGCTTAACAGAAAGCGATCAGCCTCATTGCGCGTCTTAAAGTATTTCACAAACACATAATAGCTTTTGTTTTTATGATCAAAATACTTGAATGAGAACTGGTCATTTATGTAAAGATTTTTAATCATCTTATTGGCTTTTCCCTCATCAGAACTTACACCTGTCACAATGTAAAATCCGGGAACAGCCTTAGCATTACTGTCAAGTTTTGCAATGGTAATACCTGCTGTGTCTATACCCAGACCTGACTCTATAAAACCTGGAAGATTTGTTACAGTAATCTGTACCTTGCGTCTTTCGTTTGGATTTTCAACAGGAGAAACTGTCTCTTCTTCTGCAGCAGATGTACCTCTTCCCAGTCCTATGGTAAAGAAAAATTCATGACCATTACCCAACACCTCTCTCGATTTTCCGGTGGGATACATAAATGCATAACCCAGGCGGGTACCTCCACCTAGATCCGCACCCATGTTGGCGCCAAATTGAGATGCATCATTTCCTGAGAAACCAAACCAGAATTTATCATCGTATTTAGCATTGATATTTAGCTGGCTTCTGTAGTTTTTAAAATCCCACAAGGTCACGTTAGCCATAGGCTGAATCTTCATTTTTTCACCTACTTCAAAAGAGTAACCCAACAACACATTAGAAACATTTTGCAGGTTGTATTCAGCCTTATAGTTGAAATAGCTGTAATCAAACCTGGGCTTGGGTAAACGGCTGGTAGAAACACCAAACATGAGACCTTTGTTTGCATAATATGCAGAGGCACGTAAATCAGCACGGTAAACAGCAGGGCTAAAAATCAGTGAGTTAATTACCGGATCATTTGCATGAATATATACAGCCTTGCTTGGATCAAAACTTTGATTCATAAAACCAAGCGAAACACCCATGCTCAGGCTGCTTTCTTCACTAAAAGGAATTTTATATGCGTATGAAACATAAGCATTCTGCAACTTGCTGAATCCTGCATTTTCATTGAGATAAAAAACGCCGAATGTAGTGCGCTCATTGGGCAATGGCAAGACTATATTGGCAAGCATGTTTTGAGGAGTTCCCTGCACCGCAGAGTATATGCGGTTAAAGAACATGGAAGCAGTAGCCTTTTTCTGCGCAGACATCGCAGCGGGATTAATCACGGAAGGATCCAGGAAGAACTGATCTATGCGCGAACTCATTTGAGCACCGGCATGTCCGGAAATACCCATAAACGCCAGGATGAGGGAGTATTTTGTAATTTTCACAGGATTATCGTATTACGTGGATGAAACCTTTTAATTCAGACTGATTGCCTCTGTGGTGCAGCAGGTAATAATAAATACCGTCGGGAAGCTCTTTATTGCTCTTATCAACAGCATTCCAGTCATTAAGATAGTTATTATTTTCATATACAACCTTACCGGAATAATCCACTATAGTTAGGTCATATAAATCAAGATCTTTTAGTTCTTTTACATCCCAAACATCATTATCTCCATCTCCGTTTGGTGTAATAATATTGGGGATACGGGTAAATGGTGGATCGATAACAGTTACTGTGACTGTATCATTATCTGAACAACCTGCAGAACTGCTGCCTGAAACGACATAAGTTCTGGTCTTCAAGGTTGATGATTTAACTACTGACCCTGTCGTGGCGTTAAGTGCAGTGGCAGGGCTCCATGTGTAGTTTAAAGCACCGGTAGCACGCAGTGTCGCAATACCACCCCTGTATATGGTTGTATCTGAGAATGCTGTTACATTTACTTTAGGATAAACCAATACTGTGTCGTCATCTTCTACAAAACAAAGCGGCCCATTGTAAGCCCTTACACGATATCTTATGGCTGTCTTAAATACCTTGGTTCTGTTTGTATCATTATCATTCAACCATACAATATTGGTTCCGCCATTTGCCCTTACTTTTAGACTATCGCCAACACAGAAAGGTGAACTACCGGTAAGGTTAAAGGTCAGATTGGGATATGTAGTGAATGTATAGTTTTTAGTAATTGAGTCTGTGCAACCTTCAGCTGTGGTTAATACATAGGTAACTGTGAATGGTCCAGTACTGTTTAGGAACAATTTGGCAGGTGAATTGGCTGACGCATTGGCACCATTCACTTTCCACATGCGGCTGGCTATGGCGGAACTTGCTGTTACGGCAGAATCAAAGAAAATTATACTGTCAGGAACGCAATTCCCTGATTTGGTGAAATTAAGGTTTAGCGTACCTTTTACTCTGTATGTATTGCTGGCACTGTCCACACAACCCTTGTCAGTAATAGCAATCAACGTTACCTTATAGTTGCCGACAGCGGCATAAGAGTGTACACTGTCTTTGAGAATATCTGTAGCACCATCACCCCATTTCCAGGTGGCAGCAGCTATGGTTTGAGACTGAGTAGTACCAAGGGTTGGGAAAGAAGTAAACTTATTGTTTTTAAGACACTGCGTTTGTGTATTTCCGGCAATACCAGGATCCAAAACAAACCCCATTAACGGGAGGCCAAATACAGTGAAGGTTTTGGTAATGCTGTCCCGGCATCCATTAGTTGTGATGCCATACAATGTTGCGGAATGAGATCCTATTGTGGTAAATTTCTTTTTTGCGGCAGTATCACCTGCTATGCCGGATCCATCAGCTTTCCATGACCAGCTAATTTGATTATCGGGCGGATTGGTATTGGCCACCCGGTTAAAACGGGCAGTATCTGATATACAGATATTATTGGCAGTAAAAGCAGGCACCGGCAAGCCATGCACAGTAAAGGTTTTGGTTACACTATCCTTACAACCCTGTATTGACGTGCCCTTCAACTCAACACTATGAGAACCTGCACTGCTGAATTTAAATTTAAACGCAGTATCCGTGCTTGTGGTAACCCCGTCTACCTTCCAACGCCATGTCAACAAAGCCTCAGCAGGAAGCGTATTGCGGAAACGCAGAAAATAAGCGCTGTCTGTAACACAAACAGAAGGCGGAGTGAAGTTGGGGACTGGTAAATATTGAATAGTAAAGCCCTTAGTAACACTATCAGCGCAACCGTTGCTGGTGGTTGCAATCATTTTTGCATTATGCGTTCCCGGCGTTGTAAACTTATATTTAATTATGGTATCTGTCTTTTGGAAAACACCATCTACAAACCAAGTATAGGTTATTTGGTTATCTGGTGGATTTGTGTTTTTGAATCTCAGAAAACTGGCGGTATCATTTACACAGGTGGAGGGAGTCGGGAAATTGACATAGGGCATGGGAAAAACATTAACCGTTTTGTCAACCGAATCTATACAGCCATCTGTAGTGGTTACTACCAGTCTTACATTATATGTTCCTGCATTGGCATAAGGATAATTTACCAATGGACCTGTACCTGTGCTGCCATCGCCATAAGACCAGGCTCTGGATGCAATTGATGAAGGGGTATTCACGGAAGATGAATCTGAGAAGTTACTCAAAAGACCTTTACAAACTTCATTGTAACCAAAGTTAACTTTCGGCAATTCATTAATTCTTACGGTGGTGGTAGCTGAGTCTTCAGATCCAAAACTATTTACCACTTTTAGTTTTACAATGTAAAGTCCGGTATCTGAATAAGTGTAGCTTGGGTATTGTAAGGAGGAAGTATCCGTTGTAACCGCTAGATCACCAAAATCCCAAAAATAAGAAATTATTGGATAGCGCAGGCTCAAAGAATTTTCAATGAAATTTACGGTTGTACCTAAACAGGAACTGTATTTATTTTTTAAAACGGCAAAGACTTCATCCGATCCTAAAACATTGTATCCTGGTATTGCATTTGCATAGGTAAAATAACCGAGTGAAGTTGCAGCTGATGTGTTGTATAAAGTGCCTGCATTGTTGCTGCTACCCTTTCCATTCAACAAAATCCAGTTACCGGTACCTGTGTGCATCACAAGGCGGAGGTTGGCGGAGTCTTTTACCTCATCATCAATATTTTGATAATCATAACCCGGAGTGAGATAAAAATTACTGGAAGTAACAAAACTGCTGGCAGACAGCAGAAAATAACGAACCTTGCTAATGTTGCGGATACCAGCGGGTAAGGAACCAGAAACAGGAGCAATACCGTATTTCATTTCATTTGAAACGTAAACTGTATCTGAACCAGTTTTGGTAAATGTCAATCTAACCTTTCTATAATCCAATGAAGCGTATTGCCCAAAATGATAGGTAACATCAGGTGTTCCGGTCGAAACACCAATTTGATATTTCCCCTCAACAAATGAATTCGAGCTGCCACCTAACTGCTTGGCTCCCGGAGCCAGTTTAAATTCCGAAGAACCCAACCCAGTGAACAAATAGCCATCAACCATATCAAAAGTATCGGTTATTGTAAGTGAATTGCCGCCCGCACCTATGACTGCCGCAATTATACCTGAACCATTTAATGTAAAAGCCTTCAAAGACGTATTCAAAACCGACAGATAGATATCTTTGGTTGTAAGGTTGAAATGCTCGGCAAAATGCCCGTTGCCAAGATAAATCGTATCTCCGCTTGAAGCAGAATCATAGGCTGCATTTAACGTTTTTAATGGCCCTACACTACCTGAAACAAATACAGGAGACTTTCCGTTGTAGGTGTTGCTGCCCGCTGTGTCCACGTACCAGTGACCCGCAAAAACGGATTTACTAAGCAGGAAAAAGGTGCAGAATATGAATAATTTTCTTAGCACTAAGTTTGGGGTTTTGAAAGACATTTTCATATCTATTATAGGTGCAATATTACATAAAAAAATGAAATATCGGGATAATATCCAAATTCGCGATCACGAAACATGTTGTTTTATTTAATATAAAGAACCCTAACATGTTAATTTCCATTCATTTGAATTCAATTCAGTTAACATGAAGATTCAATAATTATTATCGGGCAAAAAACACAACCACTGAGAATAAGCATCAATGGTAAAGAAAATCGTATTACCTAAAAATCAAAAACTTATCCAAACCGATTGTGTTTGCTTTTAAAGGGTTGAAGCATATTCTCTACTTTTTCAATAATTTCTTTCGCCTGTAGAACAATACCTTCACCTTCAGGAGTAAGCCTGACAGGCAGACTTTTCCTATCGAAAATAGCTACACCAAGGCGATCTTCTAAAACCCTGATTTGCTGGCTAATCGTACTTTGTTCTGCAGCTACAAGATCCACGGCCTTACTGAAACTTCCTGTTTCTGATACCGCAATAATATATTGAAGCTGTCTTAAAGTTACCAGCATATTGTCATCAATTAGAAAGGTAGGTTATCACCACCCATGGATGAGTCAGAAGAAATATCTTGATTTATAATTAAATTATCGACATCCGAAGGGGCTTCCGAGACAACATGAGACTGCGCTGTGCCGGCTGAGGCAGGGGCTCCACCTTTTTTTACTACATTCCAGGCGCGGATGTCATTGTACCAGCGGCCGTTGTATTCGCGGCAATCTATATCAAAGCTGACGGTCACTTCTTCTCCTTTTTGTACTTGAAACTGATCTACCTTTTCACCCCAAATTCCCATTAGGGCTTTTTTAGAGTACTGGCCACTTTGCACTTCAAGAATAAACTCTTGCTTTTGCCAGGGATTGCCTGCCTTGTTTGTGCCCGTTACTTTGGGCAGAACTTCAAAAATTTTTCCGGTAATTTCCATATATATACAGCAAATATATGAGAATTACAAATGCAATAATACACGCACTTTCCACTAGGTTGTTTATTTTGACCTGATAGCATCAACAGGATTGAGCCTGGCTCCGGAAGAGGCGGGTAAAAATCCGGCAAGCAAACCCACCAGCACGGATACTCCGATACCCAAAAACACGTCGGACGGCATCAGGTACAAAACAAAGCCGCTGTCGAGCTGATGCTGTAAAATAAAATTCAGTAATTGAAGGGTACCCCAAACCATTCCCAATCCTATTAAACCACCAATGATACAAAGAATCACAGATTCTGTTAAAAACTGCGCCAAAATAAAACCACGCTTAGCACCAAGGGCCTTCTGAATACCAATTTCCTGCGTTCTTTCCTTAACAGAAACAAACATAATATTAGCCACGCCAAAACAACCAACCACCATGGAAAAGCCACCGATAATAACACCTATAACCTTTATGGTACCGAACAAGTCACTGACTGCATTGGTAATCATACTCATTCTGTTCACAGAGAAAGTTGCTTCCTGATAGGGGCCTGTTCTGCGGTACCGCCGCATAAGTTGTCCGGTTTCGAAAGACAAATCATCCAGCGAAATACCCTGTGCGGCTTTCAATAGTATTTGTGTGCCTTCTGAATTTTCTTTGTAATTCATCATTGACATACCCAGTTTCAGGGGAATCATAACCCTTTCATCGGCACTGGCGTTAATTATACTCTGGCCTTCACGGCGAAAAGTGCCTATCACCCTGCAAACCTGATTTTTAACACGAATTTCTTTACCCAATGGATCAGCACCACTGAATAAATTTGCTGCAATACTTGCACCAAGAATGCAAACCGGTCTGCCCGCCGCACTTTCATCCTCCGTGAAATAACGGCCGGTTTCAACATCGGCTTTTTGCACTTCGTTGTATCTGTGAGAAACACAATTAACGCGTGTCTCCGTTAGGGAAACACCTCTGTATTCTATTTTTTCGGAAGAACTAAAAGTAAAAGCCACAGCAGAAGCGAGGCTTTTATCAAGATTTTCCTCCAGAAACCGCGCTTCATCCAAACTGGTTTCAGGTCTTCTCAGATACTTCCACCAGGGATAATTTCCCCCAAATTCATCCCAGGGCCATTTCTGCACAAACAGTACGTCTGTGCCGAAAGACGCAAAATTGTCATTGATATTTTTTTCCATGGAGTGAACAAGGGCATACACAACAATGATGCAGTAAATACCTATGGTAATACCAAGCACGGAAAGGACCGAGCGGAGTTTATTCTTCCTCAGGGCATCCATGGCCATACTTAGACTCTCCCACAGAAATGCGCCTGGTTTCATATTTCAAATTTACGGCTTTTTGGCAGGCCGAAGTGTATTGAATTCTCTGCGATAAACCAGCCCACCACCCAGGGTATTTCCGCTAACACCATTTGTGATGGTGCTGTTGTTTTGCTGAAGCAGCAAATTATTGCTACGGCTAAATGCCTTTACCCTCCAGTTTTCATTGCGCGTCATATACTCCAGGTTGAAATTCAGAGGCAATGCCACACTGCTCACAAGCATAGCTACCGTTGGATCATAATTCACATCGAGGCGGAGCCGATCAGTTAGAAACCATTCACTATTGATAAACACTTTGGTATTGGTTCCTGTTGCACTGCGCACATCGTCAATATTGACCTGAATTCGTGTTGGTATACCGAGGCGCGAAAAAATATCATTTACCACGGTGCTTGCCACTCCGGATAGGCTGCTACCCGCCACACCACTGCCGCTAACCCCACCGGTTCCACTGCCTGTAGCAAAAGAAGGCGGAATAAAATTACCAAAAAGCAGCAATGCAACTGCCTGACGCATGGTTTCATCTTTATCGGATCGAATTCTCTGAATAACCGAATAAACATCGCTTGAAGCGCCACCTGCAGCCTGTAAATCCGGAGCTTGTAAATCAAATGTTATTTCCGGTGCAAACAAATTTCCTTTCATCTGCAGCTGGCTGACAATACGTGTAGCCGGATAATCTTTGCTCGTGGAGGACACAGCGGCCATTAGTGCCGAAGGAGAAATTTTCTTCTCAAAACTACCGTTCATACTGATGTTAACATTGTAGGGATCGCCATCCCATGAAATTACGCCACCTTTATCAAGAGCAATTTTTCGGGTAAGCACGTTGATACCGGGAAGAGAAAAAACATAATCTCCCTCCGAAACTATATAGTTTCCGTAGAGAAAAAAGTGTTCGTTTTCGTCATACAACATACGCAGTGTGCCGGCGCCTCTTCCGCGTATCACATCGCCTAGTTTTTTATCAATTACAAACTGTGCTTCCGCTTCAGGGGTAGCATCGAGATATAGGTTAATCCTGTAAATATCACTGCTGCTTTTTCCTGCATAATTTGCGGTGGTTGATTTCTTGCCTTTTGCCCTAAACTTTACATGACCGCCACCAAATGACGTTTCTTCTACCTCAGAATACATGAGATTAACCTGAGTATTCCTGCGTGTTTTCAGGTTTATATCCATAGATATCTGATTAAAGGGACCGTAAATATGACAATTGCCGTCAGCATACCCTTCACCATAGTATAGACTGTTATCTTTTTCGGTCGTATTTAGCACTTTCAGATTTCGGGCGCTGTCGATGCGAAGATCCATGGTCCAGTCACTGAAATAATTGTGTTTTATGGCTATTTTGGCCCATGCATTGTTTTTACCGGTCTCATCCACAATTTTTGCAGGTTTGAAAGTGTAAAAACCTGTCTCATCAGCCATAATGGAGGCATTAAGTTTATACCATGTATTAAGATAATCTATTTTAAAATTTGCCCCGGTAATATTTGCATTTCCTGTGAGTTTAGGCTTATCTGAATTGCCTCCCAGGTGAAAATTGCCTGCAATATTCCCACCCTGCAACGTTACTATGTCCTCAAGAAAAGGCTGCATGGATTTAACAGAAACGGAGGACGGTATACTAATCTTAACATCAAACTGCTCCCCAATTATCCTTTTTTCATAAGCAATACTCCCCCTGGCCGAAACACCATCCAGCGGACCATTTACAAATCCTGCCATAAGGCTCAATCTGCCGGGCTCTCCGTTTTCATTGAGTCCCACATCCAGGTCTCCGTAATTAACACCCATATATTCCAGGTCTCTGGCAGAAAAGTCGCCCCATACACGGGGTTTTTTCAATACTGAAGTCACATAAACATCAGCATTAATTCGACCTTTCAGGTTATCCAATCCATGCCCCGGAAACAGGGGATTCAAGTTTTGCAGGGCAAAATTCCCTGCATCTATGTGCAATGTATCTCCCTTCTGCTCCGAGATCAAACCATTAACTTCAAAAAAAGCATCCTTGCTTTCAAAATACATATTGTTAATTTTGATTTTACCGTTGGGTAAAAACGTAACTCCTGCATTTCCAGCTACCTGCCATTCATTATGCATTAGTTCCAGTCGGCTGTTTGCGAGGTGCATAGCAACCGAATCCCTAAATACTTCGCTGTGTGTAATAAAATCGATTTCCTCATCCCAGCGCGCATCTCTCATTTTAAGCTCCATGTTTATATCTGACTGGCAGGCAGTACCCATTATCTCAATGTTATGAAACCATTCTGAATCGTTGTGACTCATGTATGCTGCTGAAACATTAAATTCAAGATGACTGCTGTCTTGCTTTCTGGCATTGCAACTCAGCTGCTTGGCTGAAAAGGGGCCCCAGCATAAATCCATGGGTTCCACTGTCAGTTGCATAGTCTCGGACTTCCCATCAAACATGCCATATGCAACCAATGAGGTTGTATTGAAAGACGGATGTATAATACCGGCCAGCAGACCTGTCTGTGGGATATTCACTGAATATGCAAAAGAATCTGTATAATACGCTTTGGTATGGGCTATGCGCCTCGACATAATGGTTGCCGCCTCATTATGAAGCACAGACAGGATGTTTGACGGATCAAATCTGCCTTTGACAAATCCGGCTAAAGCTTCGCCGGAGGCATATATTTCAGTGAATTCGCCTTGATTTTTCTTTCCAAACTGCTGACGGTTAAAGGCATAAACCTGCCCTCCCCTATGCACAGAAAGATTGTTCAGGTTTATTTGTCCCTGCAACTCTCGCGGTTCCATTCCTGTTGCATCCACCACCGCAGTTGTATAAACAAGGGTCTGTGCCGTATCAATTCCCAGTGCCGAAAAATCTGTTCCACGCATATTTACTGTAAAATTCCAGCGTGCATCTTTATCCGAAAAATCAACTATACCGCCAAAATCAAGGTTCAGCAATGGGTCTTCCATAAAAGCTTCGCCTTCAAACTTATCGGCTGAAAGATAACCATTAACCCTGCCTCCTGTAAAAGTTCGTCCCAAAATCTGATAGGAAGGCACATCACCATTCATAGACATATGAAAACTCTCCGGTGTAAGTCCTTCGCCTTCCAAATTTAATTGGAAGGTAAAATCACCCAGCTGATCCGGTGTTGAGAGCAGGGTACCAAGGTTTAATCCGGCGGACGTAAATTGACCATTAAACTGAGCCTTGGCAAGTCCGTCTTCAAAAAACATATTGCCGTTTGCCCCTACGTCTCCTATTTCTGATTGCAGATTTCCAATAACCTTAAAATCTAGCAATTGACCAATAAAACTGCCGCTAAAATTCATCTTACCTGCCTTGGATACAGGATCGGGTAAATCTATTCCGGATATCAGCCTCTCAAGATCCGTGGCATGTGTCTGCAGACTTTTAACATCAAACTCGCAATACATGGTTTGCCAGTCAGGAAGACCTTCAAAAAACAGGTTACCGGCAAGCATTGTCTGCGCCGCACTGGTGATTTCAGCATTGCTCAGCGTAAGCCTGTCAAATGTGCCGGAAATATCTGTACTTACATGTAATGATTCTTTATGTCCTTTCAGGGTTTCATCAAATATGGAAAGCTCATCCAGACATATAGTACTGTTTTTTACATGGGCCTTCCATTGTGTGTTTGAAATAAACTCATCGAGATACTTATATCCCGGATAATCAAAATGCAAATCTCCTGAAATAACGGAACAGGGCATTTTAAGGGACAATTTATCGAAATCCATTCCATTGTAATGAATATTGCACAATGCATTGAATGCATCAATTTGCAAACCACTGCGCTCCCGGGTTTTTAGGTTTACGGCTGTAAAGTGAAGTGAATCGTCAATAAGCCAAAAATCCCGGCAATCGCCTGAAATGTCATTAAACTCAAGGTGATATTCATCAATAATACCGGGCACAGAGGGTTTATGACGTTCATCAAAATAATGAAATCGGGTATGTTTCAGATGGGCATTTCCAAAATATACAGCCCATGGCTTTGAGGGTGTTTTTTTCTTTTTGGGAGGTCCATTGATGTAATCGACCAGAAAATCGATATTCTGGCCCTTAATGCCCTTGTGGTGTCCAACCCGTATGAAACCACCGGTTAATTCTCCATCTCTGAAATCAATTTTTTTGCTTAAGCGGTCGAATCTCCTAAGATTCAAATCCAACACAGGAATAAAGATCATGCTGTCCCCCTGCTGATCGCTGATAAAAATGCCTTCGGCATGAAGGTTTTGCACAAGGTCAAATTCGATGGATTTAACCGAAACTGTGCACCCGAGTTCTTTTTCAAGGTAGTGCGCGGCACGGTTGGCCAGATATGTCTGCACTGCTCTGCTGCGAAGCAAAATCCCCATGAGACCTGCACATAAAAGCAGAAACAGTAAAAACCTGAGTATAAACTTGCGTAATTTTGACCGCTGCTTTTTCAACCGTTTCGAAAATAAGGTACAGAAAGGCGCTCACTATCCACCAACCATGCGTTATTCCACTATATTGGGCATAGAAAGCAGTTGCGACGACACCGCTGTAGCTATATGGCAAAATGGCAAAATCCTTGCCAATATTACGGCCGGGCAAGAAATTCACCGCGAATACGGCGGGGTTGTCCCGGAATTGGCATCCAGAGCGCATCAAAGTCATATTATTCCTACGCTGGAAATGGCCCTTCAAACCGCAAAAATTGCGATAAATGAGGTGGATGCAATTGCCGTGACACAAGGCCCAGGTCTCATGGGCAGCTTACTGGTTGGGCTCAATACGGCCAAAGGTCTTTCCATCGCGTTAAATAAACCCATGATTGGCGTCAATCACTTGCAGGCTCACATTGCCGCCCTATACATCGAAAACCCCACACCAGTTTTTCCCTTGCTTGTTTTATTGGTTAGCGGAGGGCATACCCAGCTCATTCTTGTTTCAAACTACGAAGAAACAAAGTTACTGGGCACAACGCTGGACGATGCGGCAGGTGAAGCCTTTGATAAGGCTGCCAAACTTCTGGGGTTGCCCTATCCGGGCGGACCTTTTATTGAGAAATGGGCCGAATCCGGGAATCCCGATGCCTTCGCGTTCCCAAAGGCTTCGGTGCCCGGACTGAATATGAGTTTTTCCGGGATAAAAACAGCATTGCTGTATTTCTTACAAAGAGAAACAAATAAAAATCAAAACTTCATAACAGACAATTTATCCGATATATGCGCATCCTACCAACAAAGCATCATTCGTTACCTTATTGAAAAGACGCAAAAGGCTATTAATGAATACGGCCCCGCTACCCTTGCAATTGCAGGCGGTGTTTCAGCAAACAAGTTACTCCGACATCAATTGCAGGAACTTGCGGAAAATAGAAAGTTGCAATGCATTATCCCATCTTTTGAATACTGCACCGACAATGCAGCCATGATTTGCATGGCGGGACATTTCCTTTTGGAAAGCGGCAAAAACCTGCGTATGGATATACTGCCCTTCTCGAAATCTAATCCAATCCACTAGACTTATACCTATATTCGCCGTATATTATGCGGAGAATAAACTACATTCATCAGCTGGAAGGCTGGCCTGATTTGCGCTATGATCATAGCAAAATTATAGCATTACTGGGCAAAGTTAATTTCCTTCAGGGACAGTTGCATGGAAGAATGGAAGGTTATTCTCCCGAATTAAGAAAGCAGGCCATCATCAATGCTTTGAGCATTGAAACGCTGTCTAGCTGCGCTATAGAAGACACGTTGTTTGACTATACTGAGATTGAATCGGCGATAGCCCGAAGTTTAAAAATACGATTACCTGATATGGTTGCTTCCGGCGGCATGGCAAAAGGCGCAGCGGAGGCCACGGTTGCGGGAGCGGGCTACCACGACAAAAAACTCACGGCAGACATTCTATGCAACTGGCATGCAGGGCTTTTTCCCGGGCTGGGATCTACAGGGAGCAACTGGCGGAATAACGGTCTTGAAATCAAGGATAAGAGTGGCATAAAAACGCGTTTTGCAGCACCATCACCTACATTATTGCCGGCTGATATGAAAAGATGGCTCTCCTGGATGAATCAGGATCAGCATGAAAACAAATTGGTTAAATCGGCTATTGCACAATTTTGGCTACTTACACTCCATCCTTTTGAGGACGGGAATGGCCCCATTTCCAGAATAATTTCACTCATGTTGCTGGCTGCCTCTGAAAATGGCATGCCTCGCTACTACGCGCCATCAGTTCAAATTTTAAAGGATAGAGAAGCTTATTTTCAAATATTAGAGGATTGCCAAAAAGGCAGCCTGGATATTACAGCATGGATTCACTGGTACGTCGGAATTATTGAAAAATCCATCCTGGAAATTAAAACCACCCAGACCAATGTGATGTTGAAGCAAAAGCTGGAGGATAAAATGTCGGCAATTGGTCTATCACTCCGACAGAAGAAGATTTTAAGAAAGATGGCAACACGTGAAAAACAGCATTTCACTAGCAGCGACTGGGCGGAAACCGGCGGTTATTCGCCAGACACTGCATTGCGTGAAATCAGGACTTTATTAAACTTGCGAATTCTTCAGAAAATGCCAAGCGGAGGCCGGAGCACCCGATATCGTATTGCCACTTTGTAGAAATTTAAAGCCTGAAATCTGCTTCAAAAATTACAATATAGGAAAAATAACTGAATTTTCCAAATATTTCACCCCACTCACATTGTATAATCTTGTTTAAAATCGTTATTTTTGCGGTTCTTAAGAAATTATGGCTGTAATACAAAAGCTCAGAAACTCAGGTTTGGTTGTGGTGGTAATTATCGCTGCGCTGATTTTATTTGTAATCGGTGACGCTCTAAGCAGCAATAACCGTTTGGGGCTTGGAGACGGGCTTCAGGGTGTTGTGGCAAAGATCAATAACAACACCATTAACACTAAAGATTTGGAAGCCAAGGCCCAAGAAAAATTCAACTCATTTTTGGAGAGGGCACAAGAAGGTGAACTTGACGAAATTGAAGAGTTTAAAATGGCTATTGAACAGGCCTGGTCCCAAGCCTGGAGTGAAATACTGGGTAATCAAACCCTGGACAGGGAAATGAAACTTTCAGGTGTTACAGTTACGGATGAGGACATTAGAGACATGGAGATAGGTCCTAATCCTCTGGAAGACCTTATGAAGGACCCAAGTTTTCAGACAGACGGACAATATGACCGCAAGAAAGTGGAAAGCATTCTTAAAAGGGCAAAAAAAGACAAGACTCAGAAAAAAGGTTTGGATAAGTTTGAAAATGAAATAAGGGACAGGCAGATTAAGAAACGCTATTTCAATTACCTGGCAAAGTGCAATCACAAGCCAAAATCGGTAATGAAATACGAATACCTCACCGCCAATGCCAGCGTTTCAGGTAAAATTGCCAGTATCAGTTACACTACTATTTCAGATAATACCATAAAGGTTACAGATTCCGATTTGGAAAAATACCTAAATAACCATCGCGAACAATACAAAAACAAAGAAGAATTAAGGGATATCCAATATCTTGTCTGGAAAATCATTCCCAGTTCTGAAGATTCAGCTTATGCGCTGAAACAGGCTTTGGGAGCTGTTACTACACTCAAACAGGAAACCAAACCAGACTCTACGTTGGTTGAGAATTCCATTTTCTTCTCACGTGGCAGCCTTCCAAAGAAAACCCCAAAAGAAGTATCAGAATTGGTTTGGACCATGCCCGTAAATGCAGTTGCCGGACCTTTCTACAAAGATGGAGCGTACTCAGTTTACCGCAAACTTTCAGAAAAGAAAGACAGTATTCCATCCATAAATGTAGCACATATTCTTATTCAGGTTGGCGAAGCGCCCAATAAACAAAAAATTTCCGATAGTGCAGCCGCACTTGCTAAGGCGAATGAACTTGCCGCTCAAATCAAGGGTGGTGCCGATATGGGAAAACTGGCGCTTGATTGGAGTGCTGATAAAGGTTCTGCCACAAATGGAGGCAGCTATGGATGGGTGGATAAAAAGACCTATGATAATTATGTAGCTCCGTACCGTGATTTTGCACTTAGGGCAGTAAAAGGTCAGGTAGAGGTTGTTAAATCTCAATTTGGCTACCATGTTATGAAAGCGCTGGAAAGTCCGGATTTTTCCCAAATTAAATTTGAAGAACAAAAGTTTGAAGTTGCTGCTGGTCCCAAAACAATCAAAGAGGTGGATCAGCTGAGTCGTAAATTCAGGAATTTGGTTGTGAACGGCGATGCAAAGAGCTTTCAAAATGCAGTTGATAAAATGGGATTGAATGTTTTGGTTCAAAAAGATATCAGAACCGATATTAAAAACCTTCCCGGTATTGAAGATTACACAGAAATCAGAGAAATCTTAAACTGGTTGTTCGATGCCAATCGCAAAAGAAATGATGTTTCTGACCGCATGCCCTTCAATAACCTGCATGTTGTAATGATGGTTAACTCAGTGAAACATATGGGCTATGCAGAACTGGAAGATGTTCGTGAAAAAATAGAACCACTGGTGCGCATAGAGTTGAAGGCAGAAAAAATCCGAGAGAAATTTGAAAAGGCTATGGCTTCTTCCAAAACCATTGACGAGCTGGCTCAAAAAACAGGTGCTTCTTTGATACCCGTTGATGGAATCAGGATGAACCAGACATTCCTGCCTCAAATGAATAACGAGCCCAAGATTGTTGGTGCATTATTCGGCACAGTGCTCAAAAAAATGAGCAAACCTATCGAAGGCTACAACGGAGTGGCGGTTGCTTTCATTGAAAGGAGGGATAAATTAGAGGTTCCTAATTCTGTTTTGACCAATAATAACATGCAAATTTCCGGAGATATGCTGTTGTACTACTTCACGGAAGGAAATTATGCAATAAAGGCCTCGAAAATTATGGATTACCGCTACAAGTATCTTCAGAGTCCCAGCACTGACGAAGATATTTATACGCAGCTGACCAAAACGGGCAACATTATATTTGAACTCAAATAATTGTTAAAAAAAAGCCCCGCTAAACGGGGCTTTTTTATGATACAGATTCAACCAAAACTATTGTTTGATTTGTATATTGCGAACGTCATTAAATAAGATAACATGTCTGAAATCACACACGAAATTTCCCTCGACAATTTTCACCATCAAATTAACTGGGCATTACAGAATTATTGCGCACACGCATTAAAGGCCGAACAGTTTAACCAAGTTGTAATAGGCGGATTGGGCGGCTCCGGAATTGGAGGCCGCATTGCTCGCCTGGCTATGATAGATAATTTCCCCATTCCGGTGGAAGTTTTCTCAGCATACAATCTACCCGCATATGCCAACAATAAAACGCTTGTAATATTGTGCTCTTACAGTGGCAACACTGAAGAAACACTGGCCATGTATTCGGAAGCCAGGAGCAAAGGCTGCAAAATGATTTGCCTGGCCAGCGGCGGAAAAATCATGCAACAGGCTCAGCAGGATCAGGTTCCCTGTTATTTGATTGAAACCGGCTACCAGCCGCGCATGGCATTGGGCTATAGCCTCACCACTTTGCTACTTATATTATCGGAACTCGCCGGCAGGCCTGTTTCAGACGAACTTAAAAGCACTGCCGATATGCTGTTAGACAACAGCGGTTTAAAACAGGAAGCACAAAAAATTATAGACCTTTTCAGCCAAACCATCAATCATAAATTCGTGGTGGTTTGTGATCCTGATTTCGAAGCTGTGGCTGTGCGGTTTTGTCAGCAAATTCAGGAAAATGCAAAAGGAGAATCATTTGTCACTGTTTTACCTGAAGCCAACCATAATGTTATTGAAAGTTATCAGGAACATCATGATACCAATTTTATTTTGCTGAACAGCGGAAACAATGCACGTACTAACCTAAGATTTCAATTTCTCACCTCTGTTTTGAAAGAAAAAAATAACCTTTTATATGCATTTTCAGAATCTGGTTCCGGAATAAAACGTCTTTTTGAAATCATACATATTCTCGACTGGGTCAGCATTTATGCATCCAACCTGCGTAAAGCAAATAACATGCGTGTTGATATTATTATGCGTCTGAAAGGCTTTTTGGATTCTGTTCAATAACAATTGAAGGTGGCAGCCAACACCCTTAAAGTTACTTTTCTAGGCACAGGAACCTCACAGGGCGTTCCCCCAATTGGTTGCACGTCAGAGGTTTGCCTGAGCACTAATCCAAAAGACAAGCGGCTTCGTTGCAGTGTGCATATTGAGGTTTGCGGAAAAAGTATTGTGATTGATGCCGGTCCTGACTTCCGGTATCAAATGATTCGGGCGGGAATAAACAGAATTGACGCCTTGCTTTTCACCCATGAACACCGCGACCACACGGCAGGACTGGATGACATTCGTCCTTACAATTATTTGCAAGAAGACCATCTGGATGTGTATTGTACCCGCCATATTCTGAATACATTTCACAAACAGTACAGTTATGTTTTCGATGAAAAAACCTACCCGGGGATCCCGCTTCTCCGTTTTCATTTAATAGAAAATAAACCATTTGAAATACATGGTATTCCCATCACACCAATTGAGGTCATGCATTTTAAACTGCCTGTACTGGGATTCCGAATCGGAGATTTTACCTATATTACCGATGCCAATTATATAGCCGACCATGAATGGCAAAAAGCTGCGGGAAGCAAACACCTGGTTTTAAATGCCCTGCGCCGTGAAACACATATTTCACATTTTACATTGGACGAAGCATTGGTTCAGGCAAATAAAATTGGAGCTGAACATACCTGGTTTACACACATGAGCCATCAGATTGGCTTGCATGATGAGGTAAATGCAGAATTACCCATAAATATGCAGCTTGCTTATGATGGGCAGGTATTGGAGATGCCGTTTAATGCATAAATACAAAACGCCCCATTTCTGTTTCAGAGCCGTCTTTATTTACCGCAAATACGAAATAAACGCCGCTGCTGGGTCTTGATCCGTTAAGCCTCAACCCATTCCAGGTGGCAGTGCCTCCATTGGCTTTGGTTTGATAAACCAGGTTGCCGGTTGCGTCTGTAATTCTGATTTCTGAATCCTCAGCCAGGCCTTCAATAGTCACAAGACCATTGTAGCCGGGCTTTACGGGATTTGGATATATCTTTAACTTACCAAATTTATCACCGGCAGCACTGGCATCGCTGCGAAATGAGACAATGCCTTTTTCGGTGCCGAAAAACACTTCTCCAGATTGATCCTGCTGCCCTATGCAAATTACCCTATTATCCGGCAGAGGCGTATTTTCCGATCTAAACTGCGTGATCACCTGCTGCCCATTGGCATCTACGAGAAACACCCCATTATTGGTGGCAAACCATTTTCGGTTCCCGCCGTCTACACAGATGTCGTTAATACTTTCTTCACCGAGCAAATAACCATCTACGCCATTTTGTCGAATGATAAGTCTATCGGCATTGGCTCCATCAAACACAGAAATGGGATTGGTAAATACATTGAGACCCTGCGTGGTTCCTATCCAAACATAACCATTGGAATCACATGCCAGTGCAGTAACTTCATTGGTAATCAAACCATCACGGTTATTCAGTGTTCGGCTGCGGTCATCCATCGTATTGCCGGGCGTTTTATTATCATCATACACCAAAATCCCGCCGGCAATCAATTGTATCCATTTATAACCATTTTGATCAACAATTAGATTGCCCACATCGGTGGTTTGAATGGGAATTGCTGTCCACTGCCCGGACTTATTCATCATGTGCAATCCGGCACCCGGAGAACCGTAGTTAGTTACCCATAAATTGCCCTTTTCGTCGGAACTAATACCGGATGCCCGTACCATATTTACTACGGGTGTGGGTTGCAGGGTACTATTTCCTGCATCCCATCTATTTATGGCGTCTTTGCCCTTGAATTCAAGCAACCCGTTTACGTGGGTTGCTACATAGTTTCTTCCTGTTACAGGGTTATGGTATACAAATGTGTAATCATATAGGCCTGTGTTGAAAGTACTAGCAGGATTACTGCTCCAGCTGTTGTTGTCAAAAATATAGAAACCGGTAGGATTGTAGGCATTGCCAAAGGTATTACTTACGCCACCTGCAGTTGTAAACAAGGTATTGCCCGATTTTGTCATTGCGAATACGGAAGTACCGGAGGGACCTGAAGGCTCAAATGCTATTTCGTTTACATCGGTTTGTTTTATAACACCCGGACCAATGCCGGTGCAGAACCAAAAATATCCCTCGGCATCGGCAGTGCCATCACTGAGCAAGTTTACATTCTTTTTTGAAAATCCTGATGCGCTTATTGTGTAAATACCACCACCCCTAAAAACATGCAGTTTGTCGGCATACTGCTGTATCCGGCCTGTGGGCTTCTTTTCGGAAACTACCACACGGGCTATGCCTTGGAATATGCGATAAACAACACTATCGGCTGCAAAATACAGGCTGTCATTATAAGCATGCAGATGGGTACAAAAACTTCCTGCAAAAACCTGTTTCCAATTATTGTAATCATTCAGATTAACACTGGCCGAATATTTAGCACGAATAATACCGGTTGCGGTACCTGCATAAATGGAATCACCGGAAACTGCGGTACTTAAAACACTTAAACTCTGCCCACCGGGTCCGATGGCTGTATAACTATCACTAATCTCCTCCTTTAATAAATCAAGCACCAGTATTCCAAAAGTTGTGCTAATAATGGCTTTATCACCGGCCACATTGATATGGATGATGCGTTTATCTCCCTGAATAAGTTTGCTGTAAAAACCATTAATCTTTGTTAATGTTTGATCGTTTTTGAGCAATTCAATCATCCCGTTGTTATAACCGATTATAAGAATTTTGAGGGAAGGCGCATAACGCATAAAAGAAACACCGGAAGCCTGAAAACCATCCAATCTGGTTAGGGTTTTCATTTCACCATCTCTTATATCGGTTCGGAATATTCCACCGGCTGAGGCCGCATAGACATAAGGGCCTGAGGATTCGCAAATGCGTGAAACTTTATAACTTGCATGAATACGCCATTTGCCTATAGGCGGCATGGTATCCTGAGCCTTTGATGTCGAAAAGCCGAATAAAAACAGTAATCCGCAAAGGACTGTGTTTTTAATTAAGGGTATACCTGATTTCAAATCCAAAATCGGTTAGGGCTGTGTAAAACTGATTGGCTATTCGCGGCGACATGATGGTTTTGTTGTAGCGGAATGCCATGTTTATTTTATTATTTATCTGGTAGGTTGCTGCCGGGCCAATCCTCACCTGTTTGGTACCGCCGGTGGCCCTGTTATCGTTTTGGTCTATTTTTCGGGTAATGGTAATATTGTCGGCCACATTCACAGTCATATCAAAACGGAAATCATTGGGCAGATAGAGTTTTCGGCCGTTTCGCTTAAAAGGAAGCGTAAGACCTGTAACGCGGTATCCGGCCTGAAACTGAACTTCATTGTTACGCATTTCTGTAACATTAAACTGGGCTGCAAAGAGTTTAAGAATGCGAGATCGCTTGTAATCAAAAGACACAGTCCAGTTGTTACGTGTAGCTATGTTTATTCCCAGCAATGGGTAAAATCCTTCTGAAATGGTAACATCAGCAATCTGTCTCTGCGGAACAAAATCTTCACCATATTGAACTGACTGTCCATTATCATATTTTAGGTTCTGCGTGAAACTACCAATTGAATATCGGCCATTATAGCCATGTCTAAAATTGATATTAGTAAATATCTTGCCAATTGCCTTTATGCGGGTAAGTCCATTGTAATTAATATTCCAGCCGGGAAGCGGAATTTTTGGAAAACCTGAAACATCAGAGCGTCCGGGATCCAGGCCGGAATATGCGGTATAAAAAGCACCAATTAGAACATCCTGTTGCTGTTTACTATAGCCAAGCGGGAATTTTGTAATGGTATCTTCACCCGGTATTGTAACGCGCTGGTCTCCGAACATAAGCTGTTGGGCTACACTGTAGCGGTTTGACTGAAACTGCGTAAATACAGCATTTACATGGTTGTCTCCCAGCACATTGTCTTTCACAAAATGTGTTCGGATAAAATTACCCGTAATATTATAATTTCCCATCTGGGTCATCCCCTGATCTACCCAAGATGTACCGTCCCAGCGAAAGACACTCTGTGTGCCTTGCATGTTGTTTCGGCTCATATCCAGCTGAATTCTCAGACTCTTGATGGGTTCCAAGGTTATATTGCTCGTAAACGCCTCTGTTGTTGCATTTCGGTAAAAATTACTTTGGCGAATATCGTCATTAAGCGCTCCTGTGCGGGCAAGGCGGTATCGTATATCCGCCTCCTGCATGCCAAATACAAAAGGTAAACCAGGCTGAACATGCTTGAAGTTTTGGCCAAAATAATCAGGTTTGTAACGGAAACCCGGCATATCTGTGGTTTGTTTTACGCTATAACTAAATCCTGCATTCTTAAACATGCTAACGAAATTGCCTACAGCAATTTTAACCGGACTTGCTTTCTTCTTACCGTCTTTACTTTTGTCCAGAGCGCTCTCATATTTTTCTTCTTCTTCTGAACCCTTTGCTTTAGCCAGTTTCTTTTTAGATGGTTTCTCCAGATCCCTCAGCCAAGGTATCTTTTGATAGAGGCTTTGAAAATTCAACTGCCCCTGAATATTGATATCCTGCGCATTGCTAATGCGGTTTCCCAACGAAGCAAATGCAGGTGGAGCCTGATTCCACTCGTAGCTTCCGGTATAGTTAATACTTGTGTTTATCCAGTCAAGTCGGCGGAACTTGGCAAAAGGTAGCGTATAATTTCCATTAACCGACTGTGTAAATCGGGTCATTCTGCCGAGTGTATTGAATTCCTTACGTACAAGCTCTCTTCTTCCCTCAGTATCCAGACTGCCGTATGGTTCCTCAATACGAGCATTGGCCGTAGCATTATAGTTTATGGTCAGCGAACTGAACAACGGCAGGCTTGCGTTGTAAACACGGTTTAGTGTAAAGTTCTTATCGTAAAACCGTGGATTTATCTGGCGGAAATTATTGTTGTTTCTGGCCTGCATCTCGCTGTAGAATCGGTTTACCTGCCATTGTGTAGAAAAGTTTGAAGGCAGCAGATTAAAGTTGATTTCTTTAATCGGATTGAGCCAGCGGGGTTTTAATTTATTAAATGGTCTGATAAATTTGGTTGGGATGGAATACTGATAACCCAACGCTCCCTGGGTAGTTTCTGCAAAAAACTCTTCTATCTGCTGGTTTCTTCTGTAATTGCGCTGGAAACTATAGGTCGCATTAAAATTAGATAAGCTCCACGGCATGGCCTTTTTACCGGGTCTTACCGCGATTCTTATATTATTAAAATTCAAACTGTATAAAGATGAATAATCTTCAGCAGCTTTTCTTACCGCCTCTCGCTGAGCCTTATCCACCAGTCCATTCAGAAAAGTTGTCATTTCAATATCCGGGTTCAGCGGATTGAATTTAGGACGGATATAATTTTCGGAATACCCAATATACATAGGAAAACTGATACCTGCCTTTTTCGGGAAAAACTTACCCAGTTCCAGGTTACTGGCAATATCATAATTCATATTGGTGCTGAGGCTGCGGTCGTTCAGTTTTTTGTCTACGTCACCAAATCCGATAGTTCGAATGCTGCCTGCAAGGTTTACCGTTCCAAAATCAGCCAGGGTTGTTTGCACATTTCCCAAGGCAGCCCATCCACCGCGGTTAGCGATATTTTTAACACGAAGTTCATTCACCCATACTTCAAAACACTGAGGTGCATCGGTATTGTTCTTTATACCAATCATCATCACCCTTAAATTTCCTACATCCGGTAAACCCAAAACCGTTATTTTACCATTCTGGGATGGCCTTATAAAGGGCGCTGACATTGGCCAGCCGGCATTCTGCCGTTCGAGTTTCAACTGGTAAAGACGTTCGAGTTCCAGATCTATAAAGTTTTCATCTGGCCATATTAATTTATCCGCACCGGGGGTGCCTTTGTTTATGTTTCCACGGGTAATCTTCAGGGGAATTTCATATTCGTAAAAGTTATTGGTGAGGTCAGTACCAAATCGGATGAAGCAGGAAACATCACCATCTTTCAGCTGGGGTGCGGCAGGTGCTTCAGCATGCACAAACAACTGCAGGTTTTTATAGTTTCGAATATCAAACTGGCTGGTTTTAAATGCGCCTCTGGCATCGCCCGGCAACATGTTGCAGGTAGAAAGAGAAAGGGATTGTTCATTTTCCAAAACAGTTCCGAGTGAGGCCATGTTTTGAACCCTAACCACGCCGGGTGGTGTTACATAGGAAATGGGAGCACGCTGACCATTTTCTTCAAGGTTAACGGTAGAAACTACAAACTTGGTATTGTCATTTGGATCTTGCGGAACAATAACACCCGGTGTTTTCAGTGAATTGGTATATCTCCGCCAGTCTGCCCTTACCAAGTTGATATAACCCATTCTGAGAACTGCGCTGTCGGCAAAACCTGTCATTACCATACGCATAAAACGGATACTCTTGAAATCACTGATATTGCCCACAACTTTCTGGTACTGACGGATGGGAATTTTAAACTGGTACCATTTTATTTCTTCTTCCTTGCCATTGCGTAGTTTCACCCGTTTTCTGGCAATATCAGCTACATAGTTTTTACCAATTTGTAAATCAGCTGCACTAATTTTAATCTGATACTGATAATAATCTTCGCTTTGGTTTAAAGTAAAGTCACGGTTAATGTCTTCATCATTGGGTGTAGTTGATGAGGATTTAGGCATACCTGAATACTTACCTGTAAAACGATCGGGATTGGAATTGCCCTGCATGCCCTGAAAACGGCTATAGCGACCTATTATATCTGCGTCAGCAGTGGTATAATTTTCCTCCAGATAATGCACAAAATTGTCATTGGAGGGATCATTCAGCGCCTGGATATAAATGGCGGAATTAACCCCAAAGTTTGTTTCCAGTAATTTCAGGTAGGAATTATCGAAATGTTCCCGCTCCTGTTCGTCATTCATCCCATCAATGCCGGCATCCTGCTCCCTTAATGTGGCCGGATCATTGTTAAATGCAAAATTAATCTGCGGTATAGATGGAACGATGGCAAAATCCGTAGTATCCGTGTTGGTATAATCAGCGGTAGAGGGACGTCCATTTTCAAATGATTTACGTCTGTCGGGTAAAATATCTTCGCTTATACTACCCAGATGGAGGTAAAGATCTCCTTTGAGACCGGGATTTTTGATTAGTGGATCCATCATCCATACTTCGATGTAATCAATGTTGGCGGCCTCAAAATCATTCTGGTCAATACGGCGCATGATACCTGCCCAGCTTCGCTCAGGCTGCAACAGGCGTCCGTTGGCATTAATTTGAGTCGGATCTGAGTTAAAATTATATAATCCTCGCAGCGTTGGGCGATATATTAAGTCTAAGGTAGTCAGCAGCGTTGGCGTTCCCGGAGGAAATTGTCGCTGTGGAAATACTTCTCGCTGATCAATCTGCCGCATGTAAGGATCACTCAGAATATCATCTACCCTGGCCTTGATATTATCAGGCATGTCTTCCTCGCGGTAGAACAGCTGATCGATGCTGTAATAGGATAGGCTGCCATGCCGGTTCAGCCAATTCAATTTGCTGGTATCTTTGGTTTCAGCAAAAAGATCAGGCTGCTTTTGGGGAACACTCGCAACCGTCCAGTTGGTGACTTGCTTTAAATCATTGGGCAATTCAGCATTTTCAAAATCTTCCAAATTGGATATGCCACGCTGGCCACCCTGTGAGCGATGGTTATGCGGGATGATTTTGGCAAATTCACCATACGCAGTAATTCGGCTAATTTCCTTTGTTTCAAGGAATGGTAACCTATCAACCATACGGGTAATAAACCTTGACTTATTGCTGTATGCTACATCTGCTCCTATAATAGAGTTCAGCAAAGGCTCCTCGTTAAAATTGGTTTTGGTTGTTAGTGGGCGCTCGTACATATGCAGCGCTGTTGCACCCAACAGCAGGTTATTATTAAATTTATGCTCTACCCTACCGCCTATCAGTGTTTTTTGCTGAATATTAAAGAAGCTCTGACCATCTGCACTGGCGCGAATCTCAGCACCGCCGCGGAGCAATCCGTCATTTATGATACGGACACGCCCAAGGGCATAATCCACTTCATAATCCATACCTTCCTGCAAGGGACGACCATTGGCGGTAACCCTGACGGAACCGCGCTGCAGGTTGGTGGTGCCAAGGAACAATTCTGCGCCATTGGGACTTTTATAACTTCCGGCAAGGAAGAATTTATTGTGTTTTACATCTTGCTGTGCGAGCCATTTAGTGCTGTCATACAGTGCATCATAGCAATAAAAATCAGCAAGATCCGTTCTACTTCCAAACTTTTCGCGCATGAAATCGCCGAAAGGCTCTGTTACCGGAAAAATAATACGGGCATATTGCGCCTGCACTGTCAGACCTTCAATGGCATCAAAAATCCCGTCTGGTTTGGCTTCTTGCTGTCGGTTTAATTTATCCAGCCCCAGCACCCTAATTAGTGGATTGCCGTTGGCGAAGGCGGGAACCGCATTTCGAACCGGTAAATAATTGTAATCTGCACCACTGGTATCGTCCGCATACAAAACATTCAACTTGAAATCCTCAAGGGAAAGACTGTATGTATTGAGGGTGTAGATATTTTTCATCATCAGATTCCACATGGGCAGTTTGGTTCTGATGGTATTGCCTTTCAGCATTTTCAAAAACAGCATTCGCTGGTCTCCCGGTGGCACGTCTCGGCTGAATTCTCCCACGGTATAAACCTTTCCGTTTAGTGTATACTCGAATGCAACGGCCAGTATCTCGTCATTATTGAGGGGTTGATTCAGCGATATATAGCCCAACTGTGAATTCAGGGTATATTCATTGCTATTAAGCTGCTTAGCATTATTTAATATATCAAAATCTACGGTTTGCTCAAAATAAGGATACATAGAATACAGCCTGTCTACTGCCGTACCGTTTTTCCTGACAAGGTTATCATTGGCTATTTGTGCATATAATGCGTTGGATGAATTATCGGGCGCAGGATCTATGTTACCTCCCAGGTTGGTGCGGTATGGTTTTGATTCGCCCATATCATGAAAAACCACTATGTCGCGTGGTGTTTCAATATTTGCGCTACGGTTTGTTACCCAAACCTCTACCCTGTTAATTATTACCCCACTTGCTACTATTGGTAAATTTTCAAGAGATTTGTTGTAATTATTATGAAAATACTGCGACAGAAAGAAGTGGCGGTTCTGGTCATAATTATCTGAGGTTATTTTAAATTCATTGAGTTGCTGACCTCCTTGCAGAACTGTTTCTGTGCTTTGCCCTTTGTTCTGGCTAAACACTGTTTTAACCGTAGTTTTTCCAAACTGCATGGTTGTGCTGAAACCAAATAGGTTATTAGCTGGTTTGATAAGTTGCGTAGGCAGATTTAATCTTACGTTACCAACCTGCACATCCTTCAAGATACCATCGGGCTTGCCTTTCCATCCCAGATTGGTCTGATTGTCAAATTCAAATGCAGCTTCGGTATCATAATTAATACCCAGCTTCACATTTTGACCCACCATGCCATTGGCACTTATTTGCAATTGCTGGTCAAAAACAGGAACAAAATACCGCTGCTGTCGCTTACTGAAAGAAGGGTTTCGGTTCACATTCACATTGCCCCCCAGCTTGATCATAGCAGAACCATTCAGTTGAAAATCAACACCGCCTTCCCCAAATATTTTACTAATGGTAGGATTGGTAAGTTCTGTTTTTATGTAGTCGTTTATACTTCCCTTTCCCGCGCTACCATTGTTGTAGCTGGCATTCTGGGATTTCTCGCGGTAATAATCCAGGCGGTTTGCCCGGGTAGTCTCCTTGAAATAATCAGCTAATGAAAGTGATTTTCCGGTAGGGAATGACATACCTCCCATAGTTTTAAATTCCTCGTAGCGGTTGGTCTTAGAATTATATTTCCACTCGGATGTTATGGGATTTTGGAGGTCAATATTCGAGGTTGATTTATTTTTCTGCCATGGTTTCCCTGAATTAATATTGAATTTCAGAGAGTCATTTTGAGCAGATACGTTTTGTATAAAAAGCAACAGGAAAAGAAAGGTAAAATAACCTTTCAGTAATACTGACATCGTGCTAAACCATGCCTTACGGCCGGAATTTTTCATACTTAAAACAGAAAAAAGTAAACGTAGTGGTTCTTTCTATATTGTCAGATTTGTGTTAAAAGGTGCAATTTACAATATTTTAAGTGAATTACGAATAAGTTCCTCCACAGACAGTGTTGTTTTACCATTATCAGATACTTTCATCAGTGCCTTTTCAGCAGCACCTTTATTGTATCCCAGGCTCAGCAAAGCAGCGAGGGCTTCATTCATAGCATCAGACACACCCGGATTTACCATCGTTGCCCCACCCTTTATTTTTTTGCCACCCAGTTTATCACGCAATTCCAGCACAATGCGCTGTGCTGTTTTCTCTCCTATTCCTTTGATACTTTTCAGCAAACCCACATTTCCATTTAGGATAGCTGCAGATAGTGATTCAGCATCCAGGCTGCTAAGCATAAGAATGCCTGTGTTGTTACCCACTCCACTTACAGAAGTCAGCAACCTAAACATTTCTCGCTCTTCCGGCTCGCTGAATCCAAACAAGACAATTCCAACCGGATTTTGGTTTTCAACCTTGAAGGTTTGTTCAACAAATACCCTGGCCAGTTTTTTCGATTTTATTTTTTCGTACGTGTAAATACTGATTGACATGAGATATCCCATACCTGCATTCTCAATTACCACATGGGTAGGACTTATTTTTTCAATATTGCCTTCAATAAAATCAAACATGATTATCGGGTATATTTTCTTTTGCGAATTACAAAGTTAACCAGTCCGAGTAATACGATGAAACACAATGACAGTAATATATTAAACCACTGCCAGTAGCTTTTTTCTTCTTTAACTTTTACCTGATCCAGTAACCTGAGTTGAGTTTCCCTGGCCCTGATTTCTATGAGACCATTATCATCAATTAAGTAGTCTACGCAATTTTGTAAAAACTTCTGATTGGCAAATGTTATCTGGCTATAGCGGTCGTAACCGGTGGGAAAATTACCTCCTTTGCTGCTTACAAAATTCCGAATAATATCCCCATCTGCTAATACCACCATGGCGCTTTTTCCTTCAGATAAATAGTTTCCGAGGCTGGGTTTTTTCTGGTATAGAAATGTAGACTTGAATTTTCCCTCCAGTAACGCTCCACTCACCTGTGGTCCGCCTTTCATGGTTTTAGGATAATTTTTATCCGTACTCATCATGGCCGTAGTCATCAGTTCAACAGTGGCCGGCGCATTGGCTACTTTTGTATATGGCGAAGACACCAGCAGTGGCGTTGTTTTCAGACTGCTATCGCGGTTTTTTAATTTCAGTGTACCCGGGAACTGGGCCCATACTGCACCCACATTTTTGGTTATGATGTGCGAAGTCCCCTTGCTTGTAAACAGCGGAAAATAAGGAAAAGGTATCATTTCCATTCTTCCGCCCATGGGCAAAGGGATTCTGTTGCACCACAAATCCTGTAGTAAATCTGTATTAACCCCTACACCATATCTAAACAAACCTGCGTTAATGTTCTCAAGACCTTTGTTCATAGCCATCACAGTGGGGGCCGTCTGAAAGCTGTCAATTTCTATGTGAACCGGATCCAATAACCAGATCACCTTGCCACCTTTCATAATGAACTGATCGATAAGAAACATTTCTGCTACAGAGTAATCCATTTCAGGCTTAACTACCATAAGAAGATCCGCGCTGTTAAGTCGGCGCTGCAGTCCTTTCAGCAAAACCATTTCTGCACTATCAGGTGCTGATTTAATCTGTGCCTCAAAAGGTCGCACAGATTCGGGGTCTGCAATATTCAGGTTAAGCGGTTCAACACTGTAATACCGGCTTAATTCCTTGGCGAATGATCCTACACGTGCATCGAGCATTTCTCCGCTTCCGTCAGCCACTATTATTTTTTTGGCTTTTTCGGTAACACACTGGCGCAACGCATTGGCCATTTCATATTCAATATTGTCAATGGCTCCTTTTATATTCTTCTCAATATCTACTGACACATCAAACTGAAAAAACCTGATGGCTATAGTTTTACCCCTGTAGATACATTCAGCACCGGGTACCAGATACTTAATTCGGGTTTCATCACCATCCTCGCTGTCAACATCCCTCACAGGCTCCATGCCGCGTTCAGCAAAGCTTTCCAGTATCCCGGCTACTTCTTTTTTATCTTTATCCTTGAGTGGATCGGAAACTTCAATTTCTATTTTTCCACGGCTGGCTTCCCGAAATTCATACGCCATATCGCGTATTTCGTTACGCAACTGTTTGAATTTTGCGCTCATTTCTCCATCAAGGTAAAGTTTAAAGTAAAGTTTCTCCTCAACTTGAGATGCTAGGTTTTTGCTGGTTTCACTCAGCGTGTAGCGTTTTTCCTGTGTGAGGTCAAACCGTTTGTAGTATAATGATGACAGGGCATTGATAACCACAATGCCCACAAGTAGCATCAGCAATTCAAGCCAGCTTTGGGTTTTATGGAGTCTGCGTTTTTTCATCACCATTTTCTGCTTTCAAATACGGTTTTGGTAAGACCAATAAACAATGCGCTGAAACTCAGCATATAAAGTATATCTCGGGTATCAAGCACACCGCGGCTCATACTATCGTAATGATATTCCAGACTAAACCATTCCAGGCTCTTTCCGATGGCATCCAGCGCCGATATATCACCCATCATTCCCAGCACTACATAGAAAAAGAAACCCAGTGCCATACTGCAGATTAGGGCTACAATCTGGTTGTCGGTTACGGCGGAGGAAAAAACACCCATCGCAGTATAAGCCATGCCCAGCATAACAAGTCCGAAGTAGCTTCCCCACATGGCACCGGTATCAATGTTTCCCTCTGTCTGCCCCAGCTTTGAAAGGCTGTAATAGTAAACAAGTGTAGGCAACAAGGAAATGAGCAGAAGGGTAACGCCAGCCAAATATTTCCCCAAAATAATTCCCAGGTCTGAAACTGGCCTTGTGGTCAGTGTTTCAAGGGTTCCAAGCCTTTTCTCTTCAGAAAAACTGCGCATGGTAATGGCCGAAATAAGGAATATAAAAATATAGGGAGCCATTTCAAACATAACCTGCATGCTTGCAAGTCCCAGATCAAATACTGAATTGCCCTTGATTACCCACATAAATAAACCTGTGGCACCTAAAAACACGAGCATTACCATGTAGGCAATGAGCGAACTCAAAAAACTGCGTATTTCTTTTTTATAAACTGTCCACATGGCCGGTTAATTGTCTGAATATAGATTCCAGTGAGTCTTTTTCGCTCACCAATTCTGTTACTTCAAGGTTTGATGACAGAGCAAACTGTGAAACTGCCTGTCTGAAATTTTCATTATCACCTGTAAGTCTCCAGGTGTTGTTTCCCAGAAGGTTAGTCTGCAACAATCCTTGTATGGATTTCAGGGCTTTTTCGTCAACATCGGTTGCAAATTGAACACGCACCAGCCATTTCCCCTCAGAACGGTTGCGCAGATTTTCAAGTTTATCATCAGCCACAATAATACCTTTATCAATGATAATAACACGACTGCAAATCGCTTCCACCTCCTGCATAATGTGGGTGCTGAGCATAATAGTCTTATTGCTTCCCAGGTTTCTGATCAAATCGCGAATTTCCATTACCTGATTGGGATCAAGTCCGCTGGTAGGCTCATCCAGTATCAGCACATCAGGATTGTGAATAATGGCCTGTGCAAGGCCCACACGCTGTCGGTAACCTTTGGAAAGCTGCCCGATTTTCTTGTGTTTCTCTATACCGAGGTGGGTAAGTGCAATCACTTCATCCACACGTTCATTCACTTTTTTCACACCACCCATACCCGCAGCAAATGCCAGATATTCCTTAACATACATGTCCAGATAAAGAGGATTGTGCTCGGGCAGGTAACCAACATGTTTCCGCACCTGAATACTCTGGTCCGAAACGTCCAAATTGCAGACTTTGGCCTCGCCGGATGTTGGTGGAATATAGCAGGTAAGCATTTTCATGGTAGTGCTTTTACCGGCGCCATTTGGGCCTAAAAAACCTACTATTTCGCCGGGCTTTATTTCGAACGAAACATTATTTACAGCTGTTTGTGTGCCATAAATCTTGGTCAGATTATTTACCTGAATACTCACGTTGGTTTTGCAAAAATAATGATTGCCCGTGCACTTAAACACCCCGTATCCGAGAGTGCCTCATTTATTACACAGCCTTTACGAAAGATCAGGCGCCTGCCTCTTCTCCATCGGCTGCTGTTGCGGCCATTTCGCCCAGCTCACGGTCCAGCAGGTACAATCCGCTGCCGTCTTTGCCAATGATTTTGATTTTATTAAGAATACTTTTCACCTGCTTTTCTTCTTCCATCTGCTCACTTACATACCATTGCAGGAAGTTATTGGCGGCATGGTCGCGCTCTTTCAGTGAAACGTTTACCAGTTCGTGAATACTTTGGGTAACTTTTTGCTCCTGTTCCAGTACATTATTGAAACAAGTATGAAAGTCCTTAAATGATTTCGGTGGAGCTTCAATGGCAGGAACCATGGCATGACCGTCGTTATCATTAATAAAATGAAAAATCTTGAGCATGTGTATTCTTTCTTCATCGCTTTGCTTGTAGAAAAATGCAGCAGCTCCTTCAAATCCCTCTGCATCCATCCAGCTGGCCATGCTCAGGTATACGGCACCTGAGTACGCCTCCAGCGCAATCTGGTGCTGAAGGGCTTTTTCAATTGTTTTTGAAATCATAATGAGTGTGCTAAATCACAAATATAACCCGCCTGATGCGTTTTTGTTTTATTTGCCTGCAATTCGCTTAAGCTGGGCTTCAAGCTCTTCCTCCGCTCCAGGCGTATAACCTTGGTGCGACCATACCACATTGCCGTTTCTATCAACAATGAAAGTCATGGGAGGATTGTTCACATTCATGGCGCGGGCCAGGTCTGAGTTTTCATCCATTATTATATCATACTCCCAGCCATAACCGAGTACTTTTGGTTTTACTTTCTTGCTGGTTCTGGCGTCATCCGTACTTACAGCCACCAACTTAAGGTTATATTTTTCTTTCCAATCGGCATAATGCTCATTGATAGCTTCCAACTCTTTAATACAGGGAACGCACCAGGTAGCCCAGAAGGAAATCACGGTGATTTTTCCGGGTTCGGCCACGGTTTTGAAATCCAGAGGTTGACCTTCCATGCTTTTCACCTGAATGGAAGGCAGGGTCTGGTTCTGGGCATTGGCCGGAAAGGCAAAAATAACAAGAGCGGCAGCAAGGACAAGAATGTTTTTCATATACGTTTTGCTTAGTAAATCAAATCATGTGCCAATTTCGATTTGCGGAAACAAAGGATAATAAAAAAGCCGCAACGAATGCTGCGGCTTTCATACCTACTTTTTAAAAGTAAATTATTTAGACTTGTAGTGATACTCCGTTTTATCGGTTCCATCATCTTCTACCAGCCACATTTCATCGCCGGTCAGTCGGGTTATTTTCTGAAGAAATTTAGTAGTGCTGCCACTTTTCATCAATTCCAGATTCTCTTTTTTGCTGTCGAATGACCAGGTACCTGTTTCCCTGTCACCATCTACTATAAACTCATAGGATCCGTCTTTCTTAAATTCCAAAGAGTGGGTTCCCAGAAATACCAGAAAGGCGGCGGTAATATCCTGACCATTTACCATGCACTTTTCAATAACCCAAGTGTTGGCTACACGGGCTTTCTTCGAGCTAAGTGAAAAACCGGGGCCGTCTTCATACTTGCCGCATGAAGAAAAAGTTGCAAGTGCCATAAAGGCCATAGCAAGCATAATGAATGAGAATTTTTTCATATTAATAATTTTGAGTAGCAAATATAGGATTGAATTCAGCATCATTAAAATTTGAATTTATTCAGTGTACAAAAAAGCAGAAAAACGTTTTCGGATAATCCCCGTAACTTCGCAACATGGATAAACCATCCCTGCCTTCGGGCACCCGCGATTTCGGGCCGGAGGTGATGATGCGCCGCAAGTACATCATCGGCATCATAGAAGAAACATTTAAACGATTCGGATTTTTACCGCTGGAAACCCCTGCCGTAGAGAACCTGAAAACCCTTCAGGGCAAGTATGGCGACGAGGGCGATCAGTTGCTGTTCAAGATTTTGAATAATGGAGATTTTTTGGCCAAGGCCGATGAAAACCTGCTGCATCAGCGCGACAGCAAATCCCTTACCTCGCAGATTTCGGACCGCGGACTTCGCTACGATTTGACCGTACCACTGGCCCGTTTTGTGGTGATGAACCGCGATAAAATTCATTTTCCTTTTAAAAGATACCAGATTCAGCCAGTATGGCGCGCCGACCGCCCCCAAAAAGGACGGTACCGCGAATTCTGGCAGTGCGATGCGGATATTCTTGGCAGCCAAAGCATCAGTAATGAAGCCGATTTACTGCAGATTTATGACAATGCCTTTGCAACATTGGGCTTGAAAGTAAATATACGCTTCAACCACCGCGGTATACTGGATGCGCTTGAGCCCTGGCTTCAAGGAGCAGCCAATCACAACCGATTCATGCAGCTCATAGACAAGGCCGACAAAATTGGTTTTGAAGGTGTGCTCAATGAAATTACAAATGAGGCTATCCCAAATGGCGCGGAAGCATGGACCTTGCTACACAACATCAACAATCTGAGTTCAAACGAAGAAAAACTTACTGCATTGCAGAATGCATCAAACATTCAGCATGAAGCACTGCTAAAAGGCATAAGTGAAATAAAACAACTCCTGTCGCTGCTGAATAACCTGCCTGCATCCAACACAATGACACTGGACGTCACCCTGGCGCGCGGTCTCAGCTACTACACCGGCATGGTAATGGAAGTAGTAACGGCTGATACCCGTATTCCCGCGGATTTCCGCATAGGGAGTATAGGTGGCGGTGGACGCTACGATAACCTAACGGGTGTGTTTGGTTTGAAGGACGTTACCGGTGTTGGAATTTCCTTTGGCCTCGACCGCATCTATGATTTAATGGATGCTGCAGCAATCTTTCCAACGGAAAGCCTGCAAAGCACAGTCGTACTTTTTTGCTGTATGGACGAAAACGCCCTGTCTTCCGCATTTGGCATGGCTAAAAACCTGCGCGATGCCGGCATATCGACTGAAGTATACCCAGGTGCTGTCAAACTAAAAAAGCAACTGGATTACGCCAACAATAAAAGCATACAGTGGGCCTGCATTCTGGGTGAACAGGAAATTGCCGATGGGACCGTTTCGGTTAAAAATCTGATAAGCGGCGAACAAAACACATGCCCGCAAAACCAAATTTTACAGCAAATATCACAATGAGGGAAATACAAGAGCATTATTCGCTGGAAAGCATACTGGATTTAATTAATAGCGGAGATAAAATTTGCTATTCACCGCATATTTTGCAACGAATAAACGAATCTGTGCAAGCCCTTGAGGATTATCTTCAAGAAGGCAAACCGGCGGTATATGGCGTAAATACCGGTTTTGGCAGTTTGCAGAATGTGCGCATTCCCGACAATGAACTGGAAGAGTTGCAGCGCAACCTGCTGATTACCCATGCCGCAGGTACAGGCAACGCTTTAAATTCCGGCATTGTAAAAACCATGCTGTTGCTGAAAATCATCAACATCGGCAAAGGGTACAGCGCAGTTCGTGCAGAAGTAGCCGAAAGGCTCATCTGGCAGTACAACAACGACTGGATTCCGGTGGTGCATGAACAAGGCTCACTGGGCGCCTCAGGGGATCTGGCACCGCTTTCTGAAATGTGTTTGCCTTTGCTGGGATTGGGCACCCTGGAGCACCCTGTATTCGGCGCAAAAAGTGCGGAGAATGTGCTTTTAGAAAACGACCTTAAACCCATACCCTTAAAGCAAAAAGAGGCTCTTGCTCTAATCAATGGAACACAGTTTATGCTGGCCCATGCTTTGCAGGTTGCGGCAGCCGCAACATCTATTCTGGATAGATTACACACTATGGCCGCCCTCAGTGCAGATGTATGGCTTTGCCGTCAGGATCCTTTCAGGCCAGAATTGCATAGGATTCGTCCGCATACCGGACAAAAAGAAGCTGCCGAAAACATGCTGCAGCTGCTTAAGCAAAGTCCCATGCAAACCCTTCCCCGCCCTGCAGTTCAGGATCCATATAGTTTTCGGTGCATTCCCCAGGTACATGGCGCCAGCATAGATGCACTCAATCATTGTTTTTCTGTTTGGGAAACCGAGTTGAACAGCGTTACCGACAACCCCACTGTTTTTGCAGAGGAAAAAGTGGTACTCAGTGGCGGCAATTTCCACGGTCAGCCGCTGGCATTAACCCTTGACTACGCTGCCATGGCGTTGGCTGAACTGGCAAACATCAGCGAACGCCGCACCTATTTGCTCATCAGCGGGCAGCGCGATTTGCCCGCATTTTTGGCCACAGAACCCGGCACCGACAGCGGTTATATGATAGCGCAGTACACAGCAGCCAGTATCGTGAGTAAAAACAAACAATTGTGCACGCCAGCCAGCGTAGACAGCATAGTGAGCAGCAACGGACAGGAAGACCATGTGAGCATGGGCGCCAATGCGGCAGTTAAAGCCTTGCAGGTAGCTAAAAACGTTCAGGATGTGCTGTCCATAGAATGGCTTTGTGCCAATCAGGCATTGTCATTCAGGCAGGGCAAGACATTTCCGCAGGCAGAAAACAAGCGCATGCAACTTGGGCAGGACGAGCACACACAAGTGCCTATGCACGAACTTATTTCCCGCTCTAAACTTTCACTGTTCGGCCGTTAAGGCTTACCGATATACAATTCCTTGGTCATTTTGCGTCCCTTGGCCGAAAGCGCAACCTTATACACCCCGCGAGGAATGCGGCTAAGTGGCAACAACACCTCTTGTTCCTCAGCCGCCAAGGGATCAAAAAGTTGTTTGTAAACAACCTGCCGCCCCCTGCTTATTTCCAGTGTACAACTCTTCATTCCGGGCAGTGCAAAATGCACCAGAAACAAGGCTGTATCAGGCAATACGCCCATTTCCATATATGCCTGTTTGGGTATTGATGCATATCGCTTGATGAAAGCATCGGACATCGCTGCCACTTTTACCGTTGTTTGCGCAGACTGGTTGTCAAAATCTGTAAATGCCGCGCGCAGCAGACCTTTTGAGGCTGCAACGGCAATATAGTCGCCGAAAAACTCTTTTTTGCCGGGCGGGCAAAACGACTGGTTGGTAATCCTGTATTCCTTGCCCGGCTTACCTTTCACGATTGGTCTCATATACACATCCGTATACATATTTGAGCTTGAATGCCTGCGGTCGTACCAAATTACATACAGTTTATCGTTGCTGACATCCATAGCCAGGTGCGGCATATACTGATCGCGTCCGTTACTTTTTGCGTCCGTATTTAACCGTTGATCATCGGACCAATTTTGTCCGCCATCATTGCTCATTTTCAGGAAAATATCGTAATCACCGTTTCGTTTATCACCATACACCAAATACAGGCGGCCCTTAGAATCGCTTTTAATGAACGGCATATTGTTACTGCGCATCAATCCTGGAATATCATCGATAGCCCAGCCGGATTGCTGTTCAGCGATAATTTGGTCTTTGCCCCAGGTTTTCCCTCCGTCGCGGCTCACATCCATCCAAATCTTGCCTTTTCCGGCCCAAACGCAGAAAATATCGCCCCAGACGCCGATAGCACATGTAGCGCCTTCCAGTGTATTGTCGCCATCTTCAGCATCCCCACAGGAATCGCTGACAATGACCGTAGCAAAGGTGTCATCAGCATTTCTTCGGTAAGCAAAACGGATACGGCTGGAATCACGTGGGTCTTTGCTGCCGTATTTATCAAATTCGGTCCATGACACATAAACACTGCCTTTGTGGGGACTGCTTTTATTCTCATCCATGGCAATCCAGGGTTTATCCTGCATTTTTCCGGGCTGGTAACCTATACCGTTACTTTTCCAAGTTTGTCCCTGGTCGTTGGAAGTCTGAAGTACTATCCTGTCAAAATGCTCCGGCCATTCCAATCCGGGATTTTTTGCCAGGCTCAGCAGATAAAAACAACCCTTTTTGTCTATGTAGGTTACCGGATCTCCATAAAACCCTTCAGCAGGCTTAAGTTCAACATATTTCCAAGTAAATCCGGCATCATTTGATACAAAAAAATAGTCTGTGTTGGAGCCTAAAATTTGAATCTTGGGATTTGTAGGGTGAATGTATAAACTTGGTTCATTGGTTTCCAATCCACCCGGAACCAGGTCTATAATTGGGGTTTGCGCCAACAGGTTGTTGGCTAATAGAAACAACGCTATAATTCCCCGCTGCCAATTCATCAGGCGCCTGCGCTTGCCGAATTGTGGGAAGCAAGCCATCTTTCAGCATCCAGAGCAGCCATACAGCCACTGCCTGCGGCAGTAACAGCTTGTCGGTAAACCTTATCCTGCGCATCACCGGCACAGAAAACCCCTTCCAC
>Ga0169931_10000068_pt1 | contig 139555 bp, 109 predicted proteins | sample Kivu_15m_20L_FD_129675 | JGI IMG/M metagenome (GOLD analysis project Ga0169931, IMG submission 129675) | Freshwater microbial communities from Lake Kivu, Western Province, Rwanda to study Microbial Dark Matter (Phase II) - Kivu_15m_20L... | ecosystem: Environmental > Aquatic > Freshwater >... | reverse complement strand
GATATCAAGAGCGCCACTAGCGCGAAACATCCCAATAGCCACAAAAATTGCTACTAAAAACGGTATGATGCGGACGGCAATTTCAAAGCCTTCTTTTGCTCCCTCGGTGAGAACTTCGTAAACCTTTACCCCGCGGAAATAGCCAAATAACAAGAATAAACAAATTAAAATGGGTAGTAGCCAGTTAGAAAGGTTACTAATAAAAACCATACTAAATATATGAGGCAATCCTCGGATAGAGAGGCGATAGGATACAGCTGCTAAAAATGCTACAATTAACCCTCCGAAAACGATATTACCAATTATACCCGGAGGAATTAATTCGGTTCCGGGGTTTTCGTCTTCAGGGGTTTTGCTGTCTGTGGTTTCTAATGGGGATGATAAAGGGGTTAGATGAGGGGATGCACTACGGGCAAAAAGTTTACAAGCGATAATGGCGATCGCTGTAGAAATAATGGTAGCAATAATTGAGGGCAGGACAATTGCCGCAGGATTGCTCGCCCCAGCACTAGCCCGGACAGTAATTACACTGAGGGGTAACAGTGTAACAGAGGAGGTATTAATGGCCAAAAACAAACACATGGCAGGTGTAGCCGTTCCCGGATAGGGGTTAAGTTTATTCAGTTCTGCCATAGCCTTTAAACCCATGGGGGTAGCAGCATTTCCTAAGCCCAAGGCGTTGGCTGCCATATTCATGACCATTGCCGACATAGCGGGATGATTAACGGGAATTTCCGGGAAAAGTCTACTCATCACCGGACGAATTAAGCGGGCAATAAATCGCATCATCCCTGCGGTTTCAGCCACTTTCATAATTCCCAACCACAGTGCCATAGCCCCGATTAGTCCAATGGCCAGGGTGACGGCACTTTCAGCTGCTGTAAAGGATGCCTCTGTTAAAGCGGCCATATTACCGTTATAGGCTGCCACCACTGTGGCGGAAACAATCATAAATAGCCAAATGGCATTGAGGGGGGATGATGATTTTTTCATCTATCTATATAGACTGGGATGACAATACAGTATTGTATCCTGTTGAGGAATGATCTTGGAATTGGAGGGATTGCCTCTGGCACCGCGCTTCGCGCAATTGCACTACATATGGTTTCATGAACTTAAAGATAAATCCATTAAATTCCCTAGTTTGTAAACAATTCGCGCCCCAACATTGCCATCCCATTCACTATCACCCACTTCGCAGACATCAAAACCAATAATTTTACGTTCGCTGTTTACCAACTCCCGAAATAAACAAAAAGTTTGCTCTAACTCTAACCCCCCAGGAACAGGAGTACCCGTACTTGGGCAAAGTTTGGGGTCAAGTCCATCCACATCAAAACTAATGTAAACATATTCTGGTAAATGACTAATAATTTCTCGGCATAAATCAATCCAAGTGCTGCCAGAGTAGAGCTTTTGTTTAATAATTGGGTCATAGTAACCAATAATCCGTCCGTTTGATTGATCAATCATTGCCATTTCATCATGGGAAATGTCACGCAAGCCCACCTGCACTAACTGGGATATTTGGGGTATTTTCAGGGCATTAAACATAATAGACGCATGGGAATAGGTAAATCCCTCATAGGCGTTGCGTAAATCTGCATGGGCATCAATGTGTAAAATGCCGTAATTAGGGTATTTAGCCGCTAATGCTTGGAAGTAACCTAAAGGTACACTGTGATCACCACCAATAACTGCAACTCGTTTCCCTTGTTTCATTGCTGCTTGACACTGGGTGAATAACCATTTATTCACCTGTTCCCCGGCTTGATTAATTTCTGACAGTAGCGAAGTTAAATCTGGCGGGTGTGTCAATTGTTGCCCTTGTTCTAGTCGGGTGATGATTTTGGCTGCTAAGGTGCGGTAATATGTGTTTTTTTCTAAGATATCTTGGGGAACTTTCATCATAAAAATTCCCTGTTTCCAGCCTTCAGGATGATGAAAATCAAACAAATCTAGTTGAACTGAAGCGTCGAGGATTCGCTGTGGTCCGTTGGCTGTACCACCACCATAAGATACAGTTACTTCCCAGGGTACAGGAATGATAATCAGGTTGGCAGATTGATAATCGTATGGCAAGCCGAAAATGTTGCCATTTATTTCACCTACGCCACTGGGATTGTAGTCTGGTTTTTCAGTCATAATGGTTTGATACAGGCCTGGATCAGCTGTTAACGTACACCCAAATACATCCTAGCTAAAAAATCAAGCTTTGCTGAATGAAGTTAATTCTTCTTCTAGTTCCCTGACTAAAGAAGCAACCACCGCTTTTAAAGAACCGGTACTTTTAAATACTTGTCGCTGGCGGATATAGCTAGGGCCTGTTTCCAGTCGTTGTGCCAGTAGATTTAAATACCACTTTTCTTCTAAAATATCCGCAGTCATGGCGATCGCATTGATAATATCCTGGACTATATCCCTGATGGGTCTGCTGTTGCCTTGGTGATCTTCAATATAATGGGCATCTAAACCCCAGCGAGAGGCTCTAAAAAAGTTTTCTTTTTCCATTAACCAAGGTAGAGGAGTTAACAAAAATCCTGTTTCTTTTCTTTCCCGGCAATCATAAAGATACAATATCAAACAATGGACGAAGGCTGCCAGCATAATTGATTCTTTGACTGTTGGTTGAGCATCCATCACCCTCACCTCTAAAGTTCCTAAATCAGGTTGGGGGCGTAAGTCCCAATGAATATCCCGAATAATCTCCCACATTCCAGCGTGTCGGGCGGTGATAAAGAAATCAGCAAAATCCTGCCAACTTTTAAACCTGGGAGGCATACCATAGGTTCTCATGGATGATAGGAAGCAGTGGCGATAAGAAGCAAAAGCGGTATCATGACCCCACCAAAAAGGGGAACTGGCAGACAGGGCTAGTAAAATGGGCAGATAAGGTTTCAGCCTAGCCATCATATCTATTGCTGCATCACCTGATGGCATTCCTACATGAATATGCAAAGCAAAAGTCATCATCATATCTGCTAAATAGCCAGATGCAGTCTGTTGGGCGATATATCTGGGAATGGGGGTAACGGTGGTAAAGCGATGGCAAAATGGATGAGTACCAGCTGTACAAATATTCATCCCTAGGTTTTGGCATTTGGTTTTAAGGCGAGAAAGAATGGCCAAAATACTGGTTTCTAACTCATGGATATTCCCACACACGGGCGAAAAAATTTCCACTGATGCTTGGTTAAACTCTGGCTGAATGAAAGAATTTTCCCCATCTTCTGCTAACAAAGGTAAAATCCCATCTACTAATTGCAGGGTATTAGGATTAAGCAGTTGCAATTCAATCTCCATCCCTAGAGAAAATTGAGGAGATCTGTTAAATTCTATGCCTGTCATACTGTTTTGTGCTTCTGGCTAGTACAGGTTGGCAGATGTGAGTTAGTGTAATTCACATTTTCTCTTGTGTACTTCTGCTTTAAAGCTGAGAAAAATAATTAACATATCCCAATACAAGGGAAAGTATTTTGCTCAAAAACCGTGTCAATATAGAAGGTAAGAAACAACAAGGGTAAAGTAGATCAAGAGGAAGGCCAAAAAACGCTGTGCAGATCACATTTTTAGGGACGAGTTCTGGTGTACCCACGCGATCGCGTAATGTTTCCAGCCTGGCGGTAAGATTACCCCAAAGGGCGGAACTATGGTTATTTGACTGTGGCGAAGGTACTCAGCATCAAATTTTGCGGAGTGACCTAAAAATGAGCCAACTATCCCGGATTTTTATCACCCATCTGCACGGTGACCATATATTTGGCTTAATGGGACTGCTGGCCAGTTGCGGTTTAGGTGGTAATGTCGAACGAGTGGATATTTACGGACCGCCTGGATTAAATGAATATATCCAAGCCTGTACACGTTACTCCCACACACATTTTTCCTATCCGGTGAAAGTTCATGTTGTCCATCCGGGAATAATTTATGAGGACGAAGAATATACCGTTAGCTGTGGTCTTTTACATCACCGCATCACAGCATTTGGTTATCGCATAGCAGAAAAAGACCGACCAGGACGCTTTGATGTGGAAAAAGCCCAAGCCTTGGCCATTCCTCCCGGTCGAATTTACGGACAACTCAAGCGTGGTCAAACAGTTACTCTCGCCGATGGACGAATAATTAAGGGTACTGAATTATGTGGTGCTACAGAAATTGGACGCAAAATAGCCTACTGTACAGATACAATTTATTCTGATGGTGCGGTGGAATTAGCCCAAGATGCCGATGTATTAATTCATGAGGCTACCTTTGCCCACCAAGATGCGGATTTAGCCTTTCAGCGACTGCATTCTACCACCACTATGGCGGCGCAAACAGCCTTAGCAGCAGGAGTGCATCGGCTGATTATGACTCATTTCAGTCCCCGTTATGCTCCCGGAAACCCCATAGAGTTAAAAGATTTACTGGATGAGGCCAGGGCAATTTTTCCCAATACAGACATGGCTTATGATTTCTGGAGTTATGCTGTACCCAGGCGACGAGAAGCTGAATTAACGGAAATCATTCAGTAAAAAAATACAAACTACTCAAATTTATCAACAGTTTTGGATGTAATGTTATTTACTTAGACTATGGCGAAACGAGCAGATGTCAGTACCAAAAAGTTAATTAGCCTAGCACCGGATAACTGGGTAAAATGGGTGACACAGATACCAGATATCGTGGCAGGGGAAATTCTCAATTCTGAATTTCAATGGATTAGTAGAGAAACTGATGTTTTAATCAAGGCAAACAGTCAGCAATACGGTGAGTTTTTGGTTCTCAACGAATTACAACTGCGTCCTTCATCAGCAATGCCGCGTCGAATACGTGCCTATACAGCCTTGGCGGAGGAGAAATATCAGTTACCGACCTACCCAGTATTAATTAACATTTTGAAAACCAGTGATGAGCAAATACCAAATACATTTACTTCCAATATTGCAGGTTTACAAGCCAGACAAGATTATCGGGTAATTAATTTGTGGGAAGTAGATGTCAATATTGTGTTTAACCAACCCTTACCCTCGTTGTTACCTTTTGTGCCGATTCTTAAAGGAGGGGAAAACGAATCTACAATTAGAGAAGCATTGCAAATTTTGCGTGGTGATGAACAGTTAAGTCAACTAGAAACAGTACTGGCGTTTTTTGCTACTTTTGTACTGGAGAGTAGGTTAGTTCAAGAAATTATGAGGTGGGATATGGCTGTGTTACGTGAGTCGCCCTGGTATCAAGAAATTGAGCAGCGTGGTATTCGTATTGGTGAACAACGGGGAAGGCGAGAGGAAATTTTATCCAACATCGCCACGGTTTTAGAAGCTAAATTTGGTAACCGTGGTTTGGAGTTAATGCCCCAAATCACCCAATTTTCTGATTTAGAGCGCTTGCAGCATATTTTCCGCACTATTGTTGTAGCCAACACAATTGCAGAATTGCCAAATACTTTTTGATCAAATTAGGAGATTAGAGCCATTAGTGGGTAGTGGGTAGTTAAAAATTAAAAATTACCTGACCAATACCCTTGACAATTTCCAAAACGTGGTAACCGCTTGTGTGGTTGCTGCCGCTTTTGTCGTGGCTTCTAGATAACATTTACCTGGCTAGAGAAATAATAATTATTGTGGTTGCCATTAAAGAACATGGACCCACATATGGCTACAGTAGATTATTTATACTGCTTATCGCAGGCTTGTTTAGGAAGCCCTATACGAAAAACCAAAAACTAATCACTGATGACTAATGACTATTGCATAATTATAAAGAACTGGCAACTTCCCAGGGTAGATAATAGTCTTATCTTAGGTAGTAAAGACTATGGTCCAGAGGGTCAAACAGATAGTTAAATGTGATTTCAATGATCAAGATGAAATTTCAACTGTTTAATAGTTCTTTATTTTCCCGGGTTAAAGTACGTCATTGGTGGATAGGTATCTTCTTGTGGATGGCTTTAGTAGCTCCGGCTCAAGCATCTGTAATTCTGCGTGTGGCAATTCAGAGGGGAGTTAATCAAGTGAAAGTTGGCAGTTCCACAACTGCCATGGTTAAAGATAGTACCGGACGTACTCTCGGAAAACTGCCAGCTAGGAGTTCATTTAGTGCCCAAAGTATCCCCGGTGGTGTGGCTCTGAATAGGTGGCAGTCTGGTTTATTTTGGATTGAACCAACAGATGATGGTTTTGTTTATATTGGCGATCGCTGGTATCGTGGTAGAACTTTAGTTTTACCGACAGATAAAGGTTTAGATGCCATTAACTGGGTTGATTTAGAAGAATACCTCTACAGTGTCATCGGTGGTGAAATGGATGCTGGCTGGCCAGAAGAGGCACTGAAAGCCCAAGCGATCGCCGCTCGTACTTACGCCCTCTACAAGCGCAACCAACAGCGCAATCATCCCACCTATGATTTAGGGGATAGTCCAGACCGTTGGCAGATTTACAAAGGAGTCATCAGTGAATCTCCTGCTACTTATGGGGCAGTAGATTCTACCGCAGGGAAAGTATTAACATATAACAATGAGATTATTCTTTCGGTTTTCCATGCTTGTTCTGGGGGACACACAGAAAATGTGGAAGATGTTTGGGGAAATCCCCTTGCTTACCTCCGGGCTGTTCAAGACTACGACCAAAATATCAGTGCCTGTAATTGGGTAAGAACTTTTTCTCCCAAGGAAATTAGCTCTAAAATTTCTGGGGTGGGCAATGTCAAAGACATGAGCGCACAAGCCTATTCCCCTTTCCGTAGCGTTAAAGTTTTAAAAATTGTCGGTGATAAAGGTACAAAGGTGCTAAAAGGTGAAGAAGTGCGTACTGCACTTAAACTAAAAAGCACTCGCTTTAGTATCAGTAGAGATGATGCTGGTAACTTTGTACTACAAGGTTTAGGCTTCGGTCATGGCTTAGGAATGAGTCAGTGGGGAGCATACAATCTAGCTCGACAAGGAGCCAACCACCTGCAAATTTTAGGACATTATTACCAAGGAGTAACTTTAACGCCTATTAAAACTAAGTAACAAAGTTATTTGGTAGTAGAATACCTGGTATATCAAGGTGAAAGCTTGATTCAGACAGCCCTAAGTAATTTTGGCAAGAGTAGGTTTCTCCTACTCCCTACCTCCTTGTTGTAAGCGCCTTTGCCATTCAGCGTCAATTTGTGCGGAACGCTCAACTTCTTGGTCGAGTAAGTCGGTTTCAGTGGAATATACTAAATCTTCACTGCCAATGACTTTTTCTGAGGTAAATTGCTGTGCGTAGTCGATTTTTCGCAGTAAAGTTTCATCTGGGTTGGCTAATAGTTTAACCCGGGACAGGCGATCGCGGTTACGTGCGGCAATTTTTTGATTACGCCATTGAATCCAAAGATAACGTACCAATGGTACAGCTAAAAAACCAGTACCATAACCCAACAACAGCCAGTAAACACCTTGTACAAAAGCCACTAACCCCCCCAATTGAGCAGCAGCAGTACCATCAGCAATCAAACCTCCTAATATTAATGCTGCCACCAAGTTAAGCACACCCAAACCAGCCGCCAGCATAATCTGTCCTGAACTGGCTGCACTAAAACGCCAAGGATATTCTTCCAAATGGCTTGGTACTGGCTGAGGACTGGTTTTAGTTGCTTTCACCTGCAACTCTGGGAAATAATAGACAATTTGCCCTTCAGGACTTACTTGTGGTTGTCCATTAAATCGAGTCAGCATCGGCAGCATATAATCTTCATACTCTTGTGTATAACTTTCACCCAAATCATCGAGATAAGGGGAAATTTGTTCTGCTACTACAGCACCACGATGATTACCAATCACAGCAGCAACTTCTTGCCATCGCCGTTCTTCTAAATTAGCATTAGGATTACCATCGCCAAACAAAAACGAAAACACAGCCTCAAAGAAGTTCAAATTACTTTGATTGCCTCTGCGTTGTTGTCTTTGATATTGCCGTTCTTGGTAGCCGGTACCGTAGTAATTGGGGCTAAAGTACCAAAATAAATCTGGGAAGGGGAAAAAGAAGAACCCACCCTCCCGAGAACTGCTACCCCTATCGTTACCCTCCCGATCTGAGTTAGAAGCAGTAACAATAATAATGATGGTCAGAGTTATTAGGGCAATGGAAACAATTAAGAAAATACCGAAGGAAATACGGATCAGGTAAAAGAGAACATTCCATACTTTTTTCCACCATTCCCGCAACCGCATCTGAAGGTATTTATTACGCAAAATATCGCGGAAGTTTCGCGGAAATTGGTAAACAATATCACCTGTTTCTGCAACTTGTAAATGTCCGCCAGCATCAGAGGCCAAAGCTAACAACCCTTGACTAGCCTCGGCAATATTCAACCCTGCCTGACTTGACACATCACCAACAGTCACTCGGTAGCCCAGTTTTTCTACAGCCTGCATAATGGTGGGATTGGGAGTCACTTCTCTTCCCTCCTGTGAGAATTTACTTTCATTTATTTTAAGTATAAAGTTTTATTTTAGTTTGTAGTGGGGGCATCTTGCCCGCTAGTCTTATTTAATAATTTGTGTCTAGCTGGAAGTGAATTGGTATAACACCGCCCCCATGTTATGATCATGTGGCTTGGCTTGGTTAATCACCAATTTTTCTGCTCTAAGTATGGTTCAGTACACTCTCGCTCAAAGTCCAGAAATTCTACTCACTGTTTCTGGAAAAGATTCAGCCAAAGCCCGTGAGAAAGCTATGGATCAGCTGATAGAATTGATTGATGCGGGTCAGCTGCCCACGGAACTGGAAGAGGGATTTGGCCCCCAACAATTAATTGAGGTAAAAGAATCAAGTCATGATTCTGTCGGTGGCGAGGACAGCATTACCCAAGCTGTCCAGATTTTGAATAATCTAGCCACTCTTAAGCTGAAGGTACAAGAATCACGGGCTGATGCACTAGAAATTCGTCAGGCTGTTGATGTTCTGTTTTCAGATAGTTTAATCACAGAAGAAGAAATTTCTCGTCTGAAAGAGGGTTTTAAAATCTTGAAAAACTTTGCCCAGGCTAATTTGCGTTACCAAGAAGCACGAGCTAAAGCAGAACACGCACGGCAAGTTTTAGATGCAGCTTTAAAATCTCCAGAGTAATAGATATCTCCAGAAATACAATATGCCTCTTTGGTTAACTTTTGTAGGGACGTTCCATGGAATGTCCCTACATTCTTTACCTTCCTCTGATTTTCTTCGCAGTTGAAGCAACAGAACCATGACCTACTATTTCAGTATTTATATTTTGCTGGTAATATTGCTGATAGTAGTTGTGAGAAACACTAGTAGATTCCTTAGACCTGTTAGCGATCATGCCTAACATAGGAGTACCAGAAATTTGAATTTCTTCTAATACTTGTAGTAGTGCAGTGCGTTTGAGTTTACCTAAACCTGCCACTAGCACAATACCGTTAGTATTAGCAGCTATGAGGTGAGCATCCGCAAAACCCAACAGGGGTGGGGTGTCATAAATAACTAAATCAAAACTTGCTTGCAAATTATCCATTAACTCCTGCATCTTGCGGGAAGCAAGTAGTCTCACCGAGTCTGGCGGAATAGGCCCTGCCATCATGACAAACAAATTTTCTTCCAAGGGCGATCGCTCGATCACATTATGCCAGTCTAAGTCTTGGGAAATTACATCTGTTAATCCTTGAATATTCATTAGTCCTACCCGAGTATGTAAGCTAGGACAACGCAAATTACCATCCACCAGTAACACTCTTTGACCCATGGCTGCAGCCGCTTGTGCTAGTTGTATGGCAACAGTAGACTTACCATCTCCCAGACCCGGTGAACTGATAACTAAAGAACGAATGGGAATATCTGAACCCAACAGCAAAATATTTGTGTACAGTGAGCGAAAAACTTCAAAAAATGAAGCGTTATTCACTGGTGGTAATGCTGGAGATAAATTATTTTTTTGGTTAGTTGTTTCCAGTTCTTTTTTCAAAGGAACTATGCCTAACAGTGGCAGTTTGGTAGTATCTTTGAGTTCTTGAGCAGTGTAAAATATGTTGCTGAGTTTATCCACCACTAAAGCTGCTCCTACACCCAATAATAAACCTAAAGCACTGCCTACTGCTAAGTTCCTGGTGGCACTATCTGATACAGCACCGGGATTATTCACTTTAGCCAATTTGGGATCAAGTAACACCCAAGGCTGCTGTTTTTGACCTTTCTCTATTTCTAAGGCTTGTTGTGTAGCTGTAAATTGAGTTAGGGCATCAGTGGCAATTTGTAATTCCCGTTCAATGTTGGCATAATTACGGCTAATAGTGGCTAACACTCTAATTTCATTGTTGAGATTGTTGATTTTTGCTACCAAAGAACTATCACGGGCTGACAGCGATCGGATACGGCTTTGTAAATCTTTTTGTACCCGCAATTCTTCTTGAGTCAGCAAAGGCAGTAAATAAGCTTTTCGCTCTCTCAAAGTCAAGATAATGGGATTATTATCTTGGAATATGGCCAACTTCTCTGTAATTTCCAGGTCTGCCTTTTGAATTTCATTCAATATACTTTGGTAGCGGGTATTTTCACCGAGCAAAGAATTACCAGCCCTTTCTCCTGGTTGGAGGGCTAACTCACTTTGTAAATCTTGATATCTAGCTATTAACTGTTCTAGCTCTACTCTATTTTCTATTTGCTGTTGTCTCACATTAGCCATTTGTGTAGACAATTCTTGAGATTTTTGTGTAGGGTCAATTAAGCTATTTTGTAATCGTAATTTTCGTAGCTCATTTTGCCAAAATTTTACCCGTTCATCTAAAGGTTTTCTTTGTTCATTAACAAAATTAATTGCCTGGACAACATCTGACTGGCGCTGCTCTAGACTGTAATTCAGATAAGCCTCTGCTAGTAAGTTAGCAAAATCTCTAGCTAGTTTCTCATCTGGGTTGATAAATTGAACATTGATGATATTTGGCTGTGCGGAGGTAATAGTTAAGTTTTTAACAAAAAATTTGTACAGCAGGTTAGGGGTGATTTCTGCATATTCAGCTTCAATATTAGCAATATACTCTGGATATTGCAGTTTCAGCCTTTCAATAAACTGTGGATCTTGTTTCTTCAGCTGTTCAATAATTGGTTCGATAATCAGGGGACTCTGCAAAACTGTAATTGTGGTCTGAAGTTCTTGTTGTTCTTGAGCATTATTTCCAGTCAGTTGCGGATTGAGGGTTTGAGGTACACTGGCTATAACCTGACTTTCTCCAGTTACTCGTTTAGTTAAAATATCAAAATTCGCTTGATACACTGGAGGATCTGTTTTTGCTTTTAATACAGCTACCGATGCTAATAAGCCTGTTATACTCACAATTAACAACAATCGCCGACGCAAGACTGCGACAATTTGACCTAGATTCAATTCGTCATCATAATCATTTAACTGAATTGTTTTCACTTGTGATAACAGGTGAGGAGATTTGTGTGACTGGATCATAGTATTGGTAATTTAAACTACTGCAATTCTTGACGGAGACAAGTTAATTAATGTATGTAGTTGATTTTGGGAATTATTGCTTGATATTGCTCAATATCATCTGAGGAAAATAAGCTAATACTGTATTTTTTTGTAATAACTGGGGTATCATACACATTATTTTCAATACATTACTGAAGATATTGTGTAACTGGGAGCAATTTTTTATAACTTTAACATTGTGTTGGTTAAAGTTGTTTATTGACTTACATTTATCTACTAAGCTATACAGAAACTTTACATTATATTCACATTATGTGATGTTCTTTTCCGGGGGCATTTTCTTTTTTAAGTTCAATAATATACTCAATAACCATGGCAACTCTTGTCCCGCTAATGTGAACATATTTCCTAAAACTTGTTTAATTAGTTGGCTCACGGGTTAAGTCTGGCACAAGTTTGATGTTCCTGATCACACTAGCTCATCATGTATTACCCCATAAGACCAGCATCACTATCCAGTCTTTACAAAAATCTCAAAAATGAAAGCAAAAAACAAGGAGCAGATTCCTCTGCTCCTCAACTGGGGCGCTAGGATTCGAACCTAGGGATGGCGGGACCAAAACCCGCTGCCTTACCGCTTGGCTACGCCCCAACGTTTCACATTAAATAATCTAGCATCTCCCCCGGAATAATGTCAAGTGGTTTGAGCAGAAATTTTTAAAACAGTTGGGAGGAATGATTTTACAGCCTCTGGGCAGTGTGGCAATTATTGAGAAATCTCACCCAGAGGCCATCTACAGACCTAATTTGTCAATTTTCTGTTGAACTAGTCATGTCAGCTACTCTCCAACGCTTTATGAAAACTTCATATTTATGTATTTTTTATGTAAACTTATCCCAATAAATAATACATCTATGTATACTAGCTTTGGATATAACACGTAAGTATATTATCTAAGTATTGATTTTGTCTATGAAAAAAGCAAATAAAAGATAAAATACCGGGTGAATCGAGAAAATAGGCAGTCATAGGAGAAAAATATGAACTTTACACCAATAAATACTGATATTTCCGAGAATTGCATAGTTGTAGCAGTTAAAGAACAAATATTTTCCGAGGTTGGCCAAGAAGCGGTGATTTTGCATCTCAATACGGGAATTTACCACGGGGTAAATGAAGTAGGAACGAGGATATGGAATTTGATTCAACAGCCAAAAGCTGTAAAAGATATTAAGCAGATTCTTTTACAAGAGTATGCAGTGACATCTGAAGATTGCGATCGCGACCTGATCGCATTGCTGAAAGACTTTCTCGCCGTTGCATTAATAGAGGTAAAAAATGAGATTAATACGTAAATTTATGTACTTGAGTAGGAGCGATCGCCATTTTTTCATCAAAACTTTCTGTTTACTAGCAGTAATCACGCTAGGATTGCACTTACTACAGTTTCATCACCTCTTGAAACTCCTCACCAAAATTAGTCAACGGAGTAATCAAAGACAGATAACGGCAACAGTATCTATAAGTAAAATTCTTTGGGCAATCAACACAGCAACCCAATATATACCCCATGCTAAGTGTTTAGCGCGTGCCTTGACCACCCAAGTATTGATGACTCGTTATGGACACTCCGCTAAACTGCGGATAGGGGTTGTCAAACAACAAACAGGAAAGCTACAAGCTCATGCTTGGATTGAACATCAAGGAATAGTTGTTATGGGTAATCTCCACGAGCTTTCCCGCTACATCCCACTACCATCCCTTTCAGGAGTCAAAATATGAGCGGTATGGTGGGCATTAAAGATTTCACTGGACATCCAGTCAACCGGCGAGATTTAGAACAGTTGCTTGATCTCATTGCCCATAGAGGTGCTGATGTTACAAACATCTGGGTAGAAGGTTCCACTGGTTTTGCACATGGGATGTTATGGACAACGGCTGAATCCTTATGGGAAAAACTGCCCTTAGTGGCACAAGCAGGAAACCTGGTGATTACTGCCGATGCCAGAATTGATAATCGGGACGAACTACAATCACAATTGAAACTTGACACAGGTCCAATAAATAAAATTACAGACAGTGAATTTATATTAGCTGCCTATGAAAAATGGGGTGAATCTTGCCCCAAGCACCTTTTAGGTGACTTTGCTTTTGCCATTTGGGATCAAGGTCAACAATGTCTTTTCTGTGCCAGAGACCATTTTGGGGTCAAGCCATTCTATTATTACCACCAGCCTGGTAGGATTTTTCTATTTGCCTCTGAACTAAAAGCGGTTTTGGGTTTCCCAGCAGTACCAGCCCTCCTCAATGAGGTGATGCTGGCCTACTACTTAATAGGACACCACGAAGAAACAGCCCTCACCATCTATCAAGACATACTAAGACTTCCTCCTGCTCACAGCATGAGAGTTAGTCAATCAGGTATAGAATTATCGCCCTACTGGTTCCTTGACCCCCACCGGGAAATAAAACTCAAATCAGACCCAGATTATGCTGAGGCATTTAGAGAAATTTTTACAGAAGCTGTGGGTTGTCGTCTGCGTAGTGTTTTCCCCATTGGTTCTCATCTCAGTGGGGGGCTAGATTCTTCTGCAGTCACCTGTGTAGCCAGACAAATTCTGGACCAAACAGGAAAAACTCAGTTAAACACCTTCTCCAACATTTTCGATCAAGTTCCTGAATGTGACGAACGCCCTTTTATTAACGCAGTCCTAAACCAAGGTACACAAAAAACTCATTACATACACGCTGACCAACGCACGGCTTTATCTGACTTAGAGCAAATATGGCAATACGAGGATCAAGCCTACACAGGCCCTAGTCATTTCCTAGTTTGGGGATTAAATCATGCCGCACATCAAGCAGGTATGCGAGTAGTTTTAGACGGTTTAGATGGTGATAATACAGTATCCCATGGAGGGGTGAGACTAACTGAGTTGGTGCGTCTTGGTGAATGGGAAACTTTTGCCCAGGAAGTTAAGATCATATCTCACTATTTTCCTCACATATCCCCATTATTCCTACTCAATAGCCATGCCACTGCATATTTAACAGAATTGGCACAACAATCACGTTGGGGAGCCTTTGCCCAAGCAACTAATAAAATTCATCAACATTTTGGTATTTCTCGTCAACAACTGTGGCTGAAGTTGGGCTTACGTCAACTAATTCCCCAACCTATACGGCAAACTTGGCATAGTTTACGCCGAAAAAATCAGTTTTTAATTAACCCTAATTTTGCCAAGTGTATTAATCTAGAACAGCGCCTTAAAACCTGCGGTAGACCCCAAAGTTTACCCCTGACAGCTAGAGAAGAACATTGGCGAAATCTGACTGCGGGTATATTCCCTTACATTTTGGAAAGAACAGATTTATATGCAGCAGCGTTTTCTCTAGAAGCCCGTCATCCTTTTATGGATAAGCGACTGATTGAATTTTGTCTCGCCCTACCTTCTGAGCAAAAACTTAATCAAGGATGGAGCAGAATGGTCATGCGTCGCGGACTAGCAAATATCCTACCGGAAAAAGTCCAATGGCGTAGAGATAAGGCAGATATGACACCTAATCTTCTCCGAGGGATGTTAACCATAGACCGTCAACTACTGGATCAGGTAATTTTCCAAAAAATAACCTGCTTTGAGCAATACATAAATATAGACTTCTTGCATCAAGCTTATCAAAGATTCACATCAGGTAAACCAGTGAGTGATTTTGACCTGATGACAGTTTGGCGAGCAACAATTTTATCCCTGTGGCTCCACCACACCCAGGTGAAGCCCTAACTTCAAAACTTGCTTGGCAGGTAGTAATTAAACCGTAAGTCCAAGCCTGTAGATCACCAATCTACTTTTCATTAGCTGATATCAAACAACTATCACGAGGTTACATGATGAAATCTTACACAGCACCAAAACTTACTGTTTACGGTAAAGTCCAAGACCTGACCCAAGTTGTTGGCAGTACAGGCGGTAATGATACTTTTTTTAACGCCGATGGTTCAGTATTTGGTAGAGCTACATCAACAGAAGATGTGAGATCCACTACGCAGGTGACACTCATATCATAAAAATCCAATTATTCACAATTAGGAGACTGCTGATGAAAATTTACGCAGCACCAAAACTCACTGTTTACGGTAAAGTCCAAGACCTGACCCAAGTTGTTGGTAATACAGGGGGAACAGACACTTTTTTTGACTCAGATGGTCGCGGAATAGCCGGAGGTTCTTCAAGAGTAGATGTTAGGGCTACATCCCCCGTGAGCATTTCATAAGTGTTCACAGGTAAGTCGGGTAAGTCCGGTTAGTAGGGTGCGTCAGAGTGTATATGGCAAATAGCTTATGTTTCATATCTGACGCACGTCAAATATTTCTCTCCTCAATTAAACTTAGATAAAAATGTATATATATACAGCCTACAATCTCTGTATTTACTCAGAAATTGAATTACCAGAACTATTCAGCGCCCAGGGAAATCCTCAAGTGATAGTGCGGCGAGGAAGACTAGATAATATACATCCAGAAACTACGGACGGAGGCAACATTATACTCTCCCCAATTAGTTTTGGGGTCAGGTTTTTGATTCAAAATGGATGTGAAATTACTTTTGATGCCGATTCTATAGTAGATGAATCAACAATCCGGGCTTTACTTTTGGGCTTCGCCATGTCATTGTTATTACGACAACGGGGATTATTAGTCCTCCACGGTAGCAGCGTTGTTATTAATAATGGAGTGGTGGGATTTATTGGGGGTTCTGGATGGGGGAAGTCAACCTTAGCGGAAACTTTCCGCACTCAAGGCTATCCAATTTTGACAGATGATGTCATGCCCATCCAAACAAATACAGAATATCCCCTAGTTATGCCTAGTTTTCCCCAAATTAAACTTTGGCCGGAAACTGCTGCTGTTTTAGGACATGACCCTGAAAAATTAACTCAAGTTATACCTAATTTACCCAAACTTGCCCACAGATTTATTGATGGATTTTCTCAAGAATCTCTACCTCTAAAAAAAATTTATATTTTGGCAAAAGGTAGTAACCATGAAATTATCCCACTTTCACCCCAAATTGCTGTTTTAGAATTAATACGTCATACTCGTTCAACCGAGTGGATGACAAATATTGAGTTTAAAAAATCAAATCTGCAACAATGCGCCAGTTTAGCTAAGAATGTATCTATCTCTCGCTTTACCAGAAAACCTGCTTTAGCAGACCTGATCCAGTTAGTCCAATTAGTACAAGCAGACCTGAGCAACTCCATAGTTAAGGTTTCTCAAAATCAGCCCCACTTGAACACAATTTTTTGTGGTAGGAGTCATAAGTGTTGATTAGTAGGTTAAAAAAAAGCTTTTTTCAGATCTGTTATATACCTCAGACAATTAGTCTAGTCTGGAGTGCATCTCGCTATTGGACTTTAGCTTGGGGTGTTTTGTTAGTGATTCAGGGACTATTACCTGTTGTTACTGTTTATCTCACTCGGTGGTTAGTTGATAGCCTAGTGATGGTTATGGGTGCGGGTGTATCTGGGCAAAGTTGGGAAAAAATTGTCTTTCCAGTTGCTCTGATGGGGTGTGTATTACTGTTAACAGAGTTGCTGCGAAGCACTAGCCAATGGGTTCGCACTGCTCAGTCAGATTTAGTACAAGATTATATTAGCGCTTTGGTTCATGGCCAGTCAGTGGCTATTGATTTAGGTTGTTATGAATCATCAGAGTATCATGACCATTTAAACCGCGCACGCAGTAATGCTGGGGAAAATTCTTTGAGTTTATTAGAAAATACTGGTAATTTGTTGCAAAATAGCTTAACTCTTTTTTCTATGGCGGCTATTTTGTTGCCCTACGGAGTTTGGCTACCTTTAGTATTAATTATTAGTGCTTTGCCATCTTTATATATTGTATTAAAGCTGAATAAGCAATATCATCAATGGTGGCAGAAGACAACTATAGATAGAAGATGGCTGGAATATTACGAAATACTACTTACTGATAGTAGCATTGCGGCAGAGATGCGATTATTCAATTTAGGTTCTTATTTCCACGCAGCTTACCAAAAATTGCGTTGTCGCCTACGTAGGGAGAATTTACAGTTAATTAGAGCGCAAAGTAATGGTCGTCTTGCTGCTAGTGTGATCACTCTTTTTATTTCTGGGGCGGCTTTGGCTTGGATGGGGAGACAAGTTTTATTAGGATTAATTTCTTTGGGTGACTTGGCACTATTCTATCAATCATTTAATAAGGGTCAGACTTTAATGAAATCTCTGTTGGGTAACCTAGGGGAAGTATACAAAAATAGCTTGTTTGTCAAAAATCTGTTTGAATTTTTACAGTTAAAATACAACATTGTTGACCCTCCCCAACCCTTACCTACACCGAAAAAATTGCGCCAAGGTATTCGTTTTTGTCAGGTAACTTTTCGTTATCCGGGGAGCGATCGCCCGGTGTTAGAAAACTTTAATCTCACCATCCCAGCCGGTAAAATTGTGGCAATTGTTGGGGATAACGGGGCGGGTAAGAGTACCCTCATCAAGCTGCTTTGCCGTTTTTATGACCCGGAAGCGGGTAGTGTGGAGTTAGAAGGAACGCCACTACACAAATTCTCAGTGGAAGAACTGCGCCGCTTGATTACGGTTTTATTTCAATTCCCAGTTCCTTATTTTGTTACTGCTGCCCAAAATATTGCTTTGGGAGATTTAAAAGTTACCCCAACCATAGATGATATTCAAGCAGCAGCCCTTTACGCAGGAGTCCATGAAACTATTGAACGTTTACCTCAAGGCTATAATTCTATGTTGGGAAAATGGTTTCCTGGGGGTAGTGACCTGAGTGGTGGTGAATGGCAACGTCTAGCCCTGGCTCGGTCATTCTTTCGCCGTTCCCAAATAGTTATCCTCGATGAACCCACCAGCGCCATGGACCCCTGGGCAGAACATGATTGGTTACTGAGATTCCGGAAATTATCAAGCGATCGCACCGCCATTGTCATTACCCATCGTTTCACACTAGCCATGCAGGCAGATATTATTCACGTCATGCGTGATGGTCAAATTGTAGAATCTGGCAGTCATGACCAATTATTAGCCCTCAAGGGTCTTTATGCCCAATCTTGGCAAGCCCAAACCCAAGCAAACTCTAACCCCCCTGCACTTAGCTCTACACTTTAATTCAATGACAACCTTATCTCCCACCAATCATAAAAACCAAGTAATTAAAACATCCTCTGAAATAGAATTAATTCTTGGTTGTGCCTGTACTCATTTAGATACCTCCAGCACCGCAAGAATGACATCGATACTGCATCAACACCTTAATTGGAAGTACATCATCCAAACAGCTATATTTCATAAAGTCACACCATTAATTTACCAAACCCTGAATAATCACTTTTCTGCACTAGTTCCCAAACAAATATTAGATCAGTTACTTTCTTACTTCCAAACTAATATCCGGCGTAACCTCTTCCTAACTAACCAACTGCTGCAACTGCTTACTGTCTTTCAACTACACAAAATTTCTGCCATTCCCATTAAAGGACCAATCCTGGCCATCTCATGCTATGGTAACCTTGGACTGCGCCAATTTAACGACATAGACATCCTAGTGCGCCCACAGGATGCAATTAAAGCCAGGGATTTATTAGTTGCTCAAGGATACCAAAGCACATATAAATTTACTAGAGAACAAGAAATTAGTAGATTAAAATCCCCATATTGTAAAGACAACAACTACACACATAAACTAACAGGAGTTAACTTAGACTTTCACTGGCAACTTTTGCAGAAATACCTATCCTTCCCCATTGACTATCAACAGGTTTGGGAGCGTCATCAACTGACATCCCTAGCAGGTCAACAAATACCCAGTCTTTCCCCTGAAGATCATCTTTTATTCCTGTGTATACATGGTTCTAGAGACCGTTGGAACAAGCTACAGTTAATTTGCGATATAACAAATTTAATCCGTGCTTATCCTGCTATAAACTGGGGCTGGGTAATAGCACAAGCCAAAAACCTAGGATGCTGGAGGAGATTTTTGCTGGGTATCATCCTAGCCAAAAACTTATTTAGCATAGAAATATCAGGGGAATTGTTACAGATAATAAAAACAGAACCCACCGTTCAATCTTTAGCTGCACAAATAACTGCCCAGCTTTTCTGCCCACATGACAATTCTTCCACGCTGTTTAAAAACTATATTTTCGACCTGAATACCAGAGAACGCTTACAGGACAAACTTAACTACTGTTTTTACCAATCTATCTTAGTTATTGCCAGAAATAATAATTTATTTCCAGCCTGGATCTGAACCTTGTCATTAAATTTTAATAAAAATAACTTCAGCATCAAAGGTATGAAAAATTCACATCTAAATCATATAAACATATCAGGAATAGTATCCCTAATTTTAGTTTTTTCTGCTGCTCCAGTCTGGGCAAAAGAATATTATGTAGATATTCAAGGGTCAGATCGAGGTCAAGGCACAAAAACTTCGCCTTGGGGCACAGTTAACAAAGCCCTATTATCTGTTACTCCAAATCAAGGGCATACCATCAGAGTAGGAAAAGGAACTTTTTATTTAAGAGGTACAGTTTCAGTTCCTTCAGGAATTAACCTGATTGGTTCAGGAGTTGACAGCACAACCATTAAAGGAGAATTACTAATTACAGGAGTGAAAAAAATCACTATTAGTAACATGAATTTCCATGGCAATTATTATACTTATAAATTGGGTATCTATGTTAGAGATGCCGAACAATTAATAATGGAAAACCTAGCATTTAATGGTTATGCCCATCAAGCGATGAATTTTGACAGAGTGACTGATAGCAACATTAGCCATATTGTTATTAGAGATAGTTCCTATAACAATCGAGTTGCAGGACAAAATGGCAAACAATCTTCCGCTTTTGTTCTAGGTAACTTAACAAACGTTGATATTCATGACATTGACATTGACACCAGAGAACGAGGTGGTAGTGGAATTAAAACCATTAGCGATAGGTGGCCAAAACATCAGCCCTGGAGTGGTCCCCCCAGTATTTTAAAAAATGTCCGGTTTTACAATTTAGATATTAAAGTCGATAAATGGAACGCTTGGAAACATGGCTGGACTCCCCAAATGGCCTTAGAAATTTGGCATACCCATTGTGTACCATGCGAAATCTCATATTCAAACTTTAATAGCACTTTATCTTTAGTTGCTTTCCGAAACAGCCAGCCACCAGGGGCGAGAGTTCGCGTCCATCATAATCTTTGGTATGGAGACAACCCATTTTATGCCCTAGAAGTAGGCACAGACAATATTGAATTTGACCATAACTATATTCGTGGTGGTTCTTACCCCATTGCAGCATGGGGACATGATCCCAGAAACCTCAACGTTCACCACAATATTTTTGAAAATGCAAAAGGACCAACATTAATCGGTCATTTCCGAGTTCCGTTATCCAATTTTAAGTTTGTCAACAACACTGTTTATATTAATAACTCAAAAACCAGAATTTTTCATTTTATGCAAGGAGAAAGAGCAGATCAACAAATTAGTAATAACATTTTCTATAATTCATCTTTCCAGCGTAATAACTTCCTATCTGCATCAAAAGGTGTGAGGTATAATATATTTTTTAACATTAAACCAGTAGGGACTCTCGCATTTAATCTTGACCCTATCTTTCAACGCTTTGGAACTCAACCCTCACCATACTACATCCCCACTGGCTTAACTGGTCTAGCGGCAGATATGGGAGCAATTCTACCCAACGGAACTCCTTGGACAGTGGGAAAGCAAGATTAATTAAATAACTTCTTGATAAATTTTTATCAACTGCTCATAATTAACCCCCGGAGAATACTTAACTTCATATGTGCAGCGAGCATTTATACCCATATTGATCACAGCGTCAGGAAAAGCATCCGCCCATTGGATTTTTGCAGCCAAATCAGCCGCATTCCCTGGTTCAAAATGGCAACCATTCACCCCATCTTCAATAATTTCTGCCATACAGCCCAACTTAGGAGTGATTACAGCTAAACCACAAGCAAAAGCCTCAGCAACAGTTAAAGGAAAACCCTCATACCAAATAGAAGGAAATACTAACAACTTTGCTTGACGCATTAATGATAAAACTATAGCTTGATTTTGAAATCCTAAAAACTCAATGACATGATCAGTATTAGTATTTTCTACCTCCTGTTGTAATTGTTGGCGTAATGGACCATCACCAACAATTTTTAAGGGCGTGCGTAAATTGTGTTTGACATAGGCATCAATTAAAACTGAAACTCCCTTTTCTGGCGATAGTCTGCCGACAAAAAGAATATAATTACTACCTTGGTCACTTACATTTGCAGATACATGATCAAAAACAAAATTAGGTTTAATATGTAACTTGGCAGCTGGTAGTCCAGCCTGAACCATTTTTGCTTTTTGAAATTCCGTAAACACAATATAAGCATCTACTTTTTTTTGCCAAGTTCCTCCTAGTCTATGCCAAGTATTCATAACTGCTACCACCGAACTTTCTACACGGGAACTACGATAGCAACCATGGACAATACTTTGCCAAGGTACTAACTCACCAATACAATCCTCACAAATTTTGCCATCTCGGAACGGCATGGCTTTAGGACAAGCCAACCGATAATTATGTAGAGTTTGGACTATAGGAATTTTATGTTCTCGACAAGCATCATAGATAGAAGGCGACAACAAGGGAAAAAAGTTATGTACATGAACCACATCAGGAAGCAGACGAGCAATTTCTTGTTTAACTCGTTCTTTAGATGAGTATGAGTAAATTGCATTTATGGCAGTTGCCACTTTATCCCAGGTATTTTTAATCCTATCATTGCTCACTTGTAATAAAGATACTTCATGGCCATTTGCTTGCAATAAAGACTTTTCAGCTTGTACTACCCCATCTTCACCACCTGCAAGTTGATATCGGTTATGTAATAACAAAACTCTCATAAATTTAAACCCCTAAACTGCCCAAAAAACTCAAAAAATGACTTAAATGACTTAACCGCAACTTAAGGTTTAACGACCAGTTGAGCGGAACTGTTTGATAATATCGCTATTCTCTGAGCAGACTTAATTTCCTTTTGACGACGATTCCCACTTCCCAGAGAAGCCCCCACCAATATGCCCAAAGGAGCCATGACAAAAATATAAACTATCACATTATCAGTAATCATAGCTAAAGCTATCCCTATCAAGCTCAGGAAAGCTGCCAAGTGAATATGCACACTATCTCGATCATTTCTCTCTGCCCATTGCCAATTTTGCCAAGTTTTGCTCATTAATTGCCCATATCCCATTAACCACAAAGTTAAACCAATTAAGCCATAATCATGAAAAATTCTTAAGTAATCATTATGAGGATGACTAAAAGCAGAGCCGACACTTTTTACTAAAACAGTTCCTACGGAACCAGGACCTTTACCAATCCACGGTGATTCCCAAGCTGAAGCGTATGCAATTGGCCACGCTGCATTTCGCCCTGATGTATTAATTTGTACTCCGCCAACAGTTGCATTGTCTCCTGTATCTGTAAAACGGGAACGTATAGGTTCTACATAGGTAAATGCCAAGTATGAAACAATAATGATTATAGCTATAGTTAAACCCATACGTAACCAACCCTTGAGAGTCTTACAGGAAAATTGAGATATGGGAAATAACAAAATAACTATAATTAGTGCAGATCGAGAAAAACTAAAGGCGATGGTCAAAATTGTCAAAGCTAACCATTTCCACCCTCCAGGCAAACCATAGCGCCATGATGCCATAAACCAAGCACAGCCAACTATGGCAAACAATGCAAATGATCTGGCAGCCATAATCAACCCCGTGCCTGGACGATAGATGAGAACACTTAAGGCATACAAGCATACTGATATTTTAATCGCTATTGGTAAAGTTTTGCTAATGTATTCAGGTATAACTAAAATTCGATAACTTTGTATAATACTTAATAGAATCATTCCAGGAAATGCTAAATATACAGATAAGTTCTGGATAACATTCATGGCAGGCAAACTGGCGTAATACCACAGCCAATTAAGAACAGCACATATTATGAACAAAACTAACCCAGATGCCACTAAAACTATTTTGGGTAACTTATGATAACGAGTAAAAACACAACACCAGCTACCCAAAGCCAAAACAATGGTTAGTAAACCTAGTGCGGTAATTCCGCCGACGTTAAATTTGCGGATAAAATCCGTCAGTCCGCACAGGAGTAAAGTTACAGATAAAACATTATTATATACTTTCATGGTTTTCTAACTCAATTTCATAGGAAATGTATTTTGAGTTGAAATTTCTTCATACATTTGAACTAATTGCCTTCCTTTACTTTCCCAACTAAAAGCCTCGTTTACCCTTTGTTGTCCATTTCCACCCATACGCAATCTTAAATCTCCATCACTCGCTAAATAATTCATAGCTTTAGCGATATCGCCTATCACTTGTTCGGGTGTATGGGCTGAAATTTTCACACCTATATCCTCTGTAACTTGAATGGCTGGACCCCCTAAATCTAAACAGATAATTGGACAAGCAGCAGCCATTGCTTCCAGACACACAAATCCCCCAGAGTCATGCAAACTGGGATGAACTAAAACATGACAATCTTGTATTTTCTCCCAGGTTTGTTCACGAGATAAATTACCCCAAAATTTAACTCTTCCACCAATACTTAGTGCTTCGGTCAATTGTTCTAGCTGTTTCCGTTCAGGTCCATCTCCTACAATCCAAAAATCAGCATGGGGTAGTTCTGCTTGAGCAAATGCACTCAGCCCTAAATCAAATCCTTTCCAATACAACAGCCGGCCTACGCTGATAAATCTGATCCTAGAATTATTCACTCTACCATCTGCTCTATAACTTGCAAGTGTTGCTATTTCATCTGAAGATAAACCCAACTGAGAATATACTTGCACATTTTTTACACCCATTTTTTCTAAACGTTTAGCTGTATCATTAGTTGTGGCTCTAACTACAGCACTTTTTTTCCCAGTTATATGTACAAAAGGATCTAATTCTCCCCAAGACCTAAATAAGTACCGTGCTGTTTCATAAGCTTTAGCACGGAGGCTGAAACCTTCCCAGAACTTTTTCGGCGCTGACTCACCACCACCCACAGGACCCCAAATAAAAGGAATTGGTAGTAGTGAAATAAAACTAGGACTATAATACCGCACATAAGTTACATGATGTGCCACATCAAAGCATATCTGTTGGTGAAGTGAACGACTGACAAAATATGCTAATATTTGCCACAGGTAGTAGTGTAAATGCACCCCTAATTGTGTTACTTTATTGGGGTTATTCCAATTTAAAATCCAACCCAAAGGATCTAAATATACAAAGTTGATATTTGGCAGTGGGTGTTGTGCGAAATAAGCTTCAATACCTTGACGATGACAATTTGATGTTAGTACCCAAACTTGATGATACTTACTCACTTCTTGAATCACATTCCAGCCTACCCCCGGTTCAGAACCTCGGTTTGGTTCACAAGCGTAGGCGGAAATTAACAGCTTTAAACTTTCCATGGTAAATTATTAATTCACAGAATTTCGTTTACTTCATACCCAACACAAAAGACTGAACTTCATTGAGGAACTTTGCTGCTGCTTCTGGAGTATAATTTTTAATCATCTCTTCTGATTTCAAACCCATAGAACTAATTAAAGCTGGATTATCTATAAAATCCCGCATCAAATCAGCTATTTCTTGACAATTGTAGGGATCGAAAATATAACCATTTTCTGAAGGACAAATCATTTCTGATACCCCTGCATATTTAGAACACATGATTGGCTTACCAAAAAGCATAGCTTCTAAGACAACCATACCCCAAATATCTTCTAAAGTGGGAAAGATAAAAACATCTATATTATCAAAATATTGTCCTAAATTACCATATTTTACCCATCCTTCAAATCTAACTCTGTTTTCTAGTTTATGGTTTCTAGTCCAGTTCTCAAGCTCTTGGCGTTGCTCGCCATCACCAATGACAATCAAAGTATAATCATGGTAACCTTGAGTTTCTAGTAATGAGCAAGCTTGTAACAAAAAGGTTAAACCTTTACGATCTATTGTCTGACCAATAAAGAGAAATCTAGGATGTTGGATATGAGATAATTGACAGTCACTATCCCGACTAGATTGTAAAAGTGCTTGTTTGTCTGGAATTTGATAAGGTCGGGCAAAAACTTTAGTCTCATGAACCTTTAAAACCTGGGTAATATAAGTTTTTCCTCCTTGGGAGTTAGTCACAAACGCATCAACATATTTAACCATCAAACGTCTAATCAACAGACGAATAGGTGAATCAGTCATGTCTATGTTAGGTGAGCTTCCACTGTATACAACTATCACTCCCCATTTTCTTAAAGGCTTTAACATCAGTACGCAAATAGTCCACAGAGAAAGACCAGTAACAAAGATAATTTGTGGTTTAAATTGCCAAAGTTGGGGAATAATTTCTAATGGTAATAACTGAATAATGCGTTTATATCCTGTGTTGGTCTGACTGACAGGGATTTCCCTATACTCACCTACTATATTCACCTTAAAACCATCTTCACAACCAGGAACAAAGCCCGGCCATTGTGAAGTAAAAATTTCCATTTTTGGAATATATTTACTCAGGTTTCGCAGTACAGGTTGTATATAAAAACCAAGTTTCATACTGGGACTAACCCAAGCTGTAGCAATATTTTTGATGGTATAATTCACGTTCATATTACTTAAATACACTCCCAAAAAATACTATAAAAATACTATGTTTACTCACAATACCCCATCAGCTTTTGATACTCTGCTAAAGTAGCCATGGCGATTTTATTCCAGTTCAGATACTCTAGGGCATAATTTCGACCCTTTAATCCCATTTCTTGCCAATTTGAACGACATTTGAGTAACTTTATTAAGCCAAACCTAATCTTTGATACTTCCGGCTCAACTACCACACCACAACCGCTTGCTTCCACATGGGGCGCTATACCAGCTACCTTTGAAACCAAAAGAACCCGACCGGCTAACATTGCTTCTAAGGCTGCTAAACTGAAGCCCTCAAAGCGAGAAGGAACACAAAAAACATCATAGTTTTGAATAATTAGAGGTGTGGGTATTGTGTAATCAGGAGGTAGAAATGAAACTGTTTTTAATAGAGATAGCTTGGCGACTTGATTTTCTAACTTTTTTTTATCTCCTTGATCAGAACCTTGAATCACAAGTTGAGCATTTGTGGTTTTGGCAATTTGTGCAAATGCTTCTACTAATAAATCTAAACCTTTATTATAGGCATCTATACGACCTATAAAAAAGAATTTTGCATTCCCTTGTGTATTCCACTTTAAGGAATGTTCAGGATATACCTCATCAGGTAAGAAACCATTAGGTGCAGCTATGACAGAAGTGTTCACTTTTAAATTCCGCAAAAACTCACTATGACGAATATCTAGTAGTTGAACCGCTTTAGCTTGTTTTAATAATTTTTGTTCAAAAAGATACCAATATAACCATTTAAGATGAGCATTTTTAGTGAAAATAGCAGGATTATAAGGATCATGGGGGAATACTAGGTAAGGTACATTACATTTCTTCAAAAAACGGGATAAAACATAAATTCTAGGTTGAAATATACCACTTAAAATCACCAGGCTGTTAGTATCTAAACAGTCAATAATGAATTTTTGTAAACCAATAGCAATTTTAAAAGACTGATGCTGTTGTGGATTGGTGAAACAGTGGATTTTATATCCCTCTGGCATTACAAAAACACCGTCATTTTTTCCTTCACAAAGTATGGTAATCTCCACACCACATTTTACTAGTCCAGATGCCAGACCATGGATAGCTTTCTTAGTTCCTTCACTTTTAATTACAGTAACATCTGGGGGAAAACTTTTGCTATAGATATATAATTTCATTTACCTGACTCAAAAAAATGTTAATAATTTTGCCACTAGATAATACTTTCATAAACAGTTAAATATTCTGTTATAATCTTATTTGGTGTAAAACATTGGTATTTTTGCCAAGCATTCTTACTCATTTCTACTGCTAGTTGTGGATATTGGATAAATTTATTAATGTTTCTGGCTAAACTGTCTATTTCTGATGGTTCAAATATAAATCCTGTTTTCCCGGAATCAATAATTTCCGTTATTCCACCACGATTTGAACCAATTACAGGCACTCCATACCCGTAAGCCTCAATTACTATTCTTCCCAGTGGTTCTTGCCATAGTGATGGAACTACTAACACATCAACTTTGCTAAAAAATACTTCTGGTTTAACGTAACCGAGATAATTAACATGAGGTAGTGGATAGCGACCACGGAAATAAGCAATTTGTTCATCTGAAATTTCCCCCCCTACTTGCAATTCCCAATTCTGAGAGGATATTGTTTCTAGGCTTTTTAACAAAGTGTCAAAACCTTTACTCTTGTCAATTCTGCCCAGATAACCTAATCTTAGCCGAGAACTTTTTTCTTTTGATATCATACCAGGTTGATAAGAATTGTAAATGACTTTTTGTACTGGAACATTAGTAAAATAATTCAGGTTTACATGATGGTTTAATATAAATTGGCTAATTCCTATAACTGCATTGACGTAATTAGACATTTGACGTTTAAAAAAAGAGTAGCTTTTACAGTCACAACATGGAGTTTCACAGTTTTTATAATTGCGAAACATAATATATTTACGGGGACAGATTAAGTAATAGTCACGTAAAGTATGGATGATTGGTATCTGTCGTTTGTTTAAAGTTTGCCAAACTAAAACTGAAAATCCTGCTAAATTATTAGTGTGAACTAAATCTGGCTTTTCTGTGTCGATAATTTCTCCTATTTCTTTGGCCATCCAGGGGTTACTAATATCAATAGCGTGCCAAATAGGCTTAAGTAACGCCATATATTTAGGGGGTTTTTGTTGTTCATATTGCCAATAAAGATTTTTAATTCCTATATAATAAACTTTGACTTTATTTAAAAAATCTACTTTTGTTTTTGACAAGGGAACAGTAGTTAAAACAACAGCTTGATGCCCTTTTTCTACTAATGATTCTGCTAAAAGTTGTACTGAACGTTCAGCACCACCGACAAAATTGGGAGAATATAAGGTGTTTATGAAAAGAATTTTCATGGCTGGTAAATTATGATATTATTAAATTTATTAATACATTAGTCTATGGTTATAATTTCTAACTCAATTTTTTGGAAACTTAAAAAATGTATTATTTTAGCAATAGTGATCAGGATAATAATTCCCATACTACTTTCTGATTTATTCAGTATCCAATTTCCTGTCTTTCTGGAAAAACAGGCTTTTCCGCAAGACAAACCTTTTAAAAGTTGCATGATTGGAGAATAAGCTGACTTAAATACTGTCCCGCAGTTTGGCCCACTATGGTCTTGGTGATCTTTAGACCACTTGAGTCTTTGTAGTAATGGTTTCTCATTAGCTGTCATAGGACTAAATTTGAACACAGCACTGAGAATTATTTTTTCATGTGTACCTATAAATATGGTTTTCCTGTAACTGCGTTCTATTTCATGATTTGCTAAAGTTTTAATACACCCATCTTGCCAAAATGTTATACTTTCTACAAAATCATAAATTGTACATTCATACTGTCTACCCCTTCCAGCATTCATGGCTAATGCACCGCCAATAGTGGCTGGTACAGAAGCAAGATAATAAAAAGCATCCCATGATTGTTCTTGGCAATATTTGAGAATATCCATTACTAAAACCGTGGAAGAAACTTCTAATTTAAATTCACATAAAGGTTGGATATATTTAGGGAGTTTATTTTTAAGAATCAATGTTTTAATTGATTTACTCATAAATAAAGTATTAGAACCATTACCTAAAATATAAACTTTAACATTATTTGTTTTTGCCCATTCACAATATTGACGAAATTCATCTACACTCGTAATTTCTGCATATTGTTTAAAATAATGCGTGGTTCGATAAGAGGAAAGTTTATTGGATACTATAGATTGAATATTAACCATTGAGTGCCTCCATCAGAAATTTTCTAGACAGTAATACTTTTTTAGCTAAATTATTAATAATATGCTGATAATTGATTTCTAAATTTTGGTTAACAAATTTATTAATATCTGAGGTTTGATAAAAAATACGATTTTCTAAATCTAGATCATTGAGTAAGTCGTGTACTTTAATTGTTTTATCGCCTCTACTTAAAGCCACAAATGGTTTTTTAAAAATAATGGAAAATATAGTTCCATGATAAAAGCTGGTGAGGACGTAAGTAGCTTTTTGGAAATAGCCAAGCCATTGTTCTGTACCAATATTGACTAAATTTTTATCGGCAATTGGACTATAAAAACCAATAGATACTATCATTAAACCCATATTTTTAGCTAAAAGCTTGACTAATTTTTCTTCTACTTCATTTAGTTTAAAACCGTATATTAACAAATATGGTCTTTCTTCCTTTACAGGAGAAATAACTTGACTATAATCAGCGATAAAAGTTGGATCAAGAACCTGAATAGCTTTGCAATTACATTCCTCAGTTACTAAGTTTAAAGTATTGGCATCTCGAACAGAGATATAAGTAAACTGATTAAGTAGTTGACTTATTTTTTCTCGGTACAATCCTAAGGTAACTGTGCTGCCAAAACTTGCTGCATAACTTATTTTTAAACTACTGCCTTGGTTAATAAAATCTAAGAAATAAGCAGGATCATATCCTCTAAATGAATTTATATTCCAAACTTCATCGCTGCCAGAAATAATTATATCATAGTTAAAATATTTTTGCTTGAGGTCAGATTTATGATAAGTTCTTGATTTTCCTAATTTTGTATGATAAACCAAGAAATTATCTAATTTTCGTGATTTAATTAAATTCTGCCAGAAATATCTATTCATAAAGTAATTTTTAAGAGCGCTTACAGGTCTATAGTCGATAAACTCAACGTCATATCCTTGTTTTTTCACTGATTGCCATAGAGCATAAGCTTGTAAGTTGGCTCCATAGTTGATAGCATGATGATAAGTTAATATTCCTACTTTTTTCATGTTTATTTAACCGGATTATATTTTATCTATACTTATTTTTCGCCAAATTATTATGAAGGGAAAAGCTAATGATAATGTCATCATTTTAGCGGCTACCTGAGTTTTTGAGGTAAGGAAAAAGGCCAAGTAAGAAGCTATACCATAGGAAATAACTGTCGCTATTGCTGCTCCTACTCCTCCATATTTTGGTATCAAAATAAAATTGAGTGAAATATTGGCTATAGCTCCCATAATCTGTCTGAATAGAGGAAATTTAAGTAAACCTTCATTAACTAACCAGTCCATATTTATTTGATGCCAAAATATGAATATGTTTGACCATGTATGAATGGCTAAAATTATTCCTGCTGCTTGATATTCTTCACCATATAAAAGTATTATCAATGGATGAGCAAAACTTGCACCAAAAATGGTAATTATAATTGCTGTCCAAGTCATGTAGTTGTATAATTTTTGCAGGTTTTTTTGATAGATTTTTTTATCGTCAATTTTATTTTTGACTAAGGCAGGAAAAACTGTATTGGTAATTATGCTAGGAACAAAATATAATGCCTCGGAAAATCGGATGGCTGCTGAATAAATTCCCACTTCTTTTATTCCGGAAATTTCCCCCAACATGATCTGATCAATTTTTAGGTAGAATACTGTTCCTATCCCAGCCAAAATTAAAGGCCAAGATTGATTGAGCATTGCTTTAGCCTTTGAAAGGCTGGCTCGCCATGTTTGGATAAGCTCGCCAGTAATTCTATATGCAATAATTGCACCAACTGTTTCTATAAATACTTGTAAAACGGTGATGTATGCAAATGCTAGAAGGGGGGCATTTGTGATTAGTAACAATATTTTGGCAATGACAATAATAATAAATGCTGTAATTGTGGTGTATGCTGTTATTTTTGACTTAATCTGTGATTCAAACCATATATTAATGGTAGAACTGATTTGAAAAATACTACTGATCGCAAAAATTGTTACCAATGAGCGAATTCCAATATCATTAGGTTTACTCAACCATATGATACCTATGGACAGCAATAGAGATAATAATCCACCGCTTAATTTTAAAGCAAAAGCTGTCCCCAGCAGTAAATTTTTATCCCCAGGGTGCTGAACTAGGTCTCTCACCACTAGGGGACGTAAACCTAAACCAGTGAGAACATTAAACAAAGCAACAAAAGATAAGGCATAGTTGTATATGCCGAGTTGTTCAGGTCCTAAATAACGAGCTATCAACACCCAGACCAAAGGCTCTACAACTATTCGCAGAATCTTATAAAAGAACTGCCAACCTACGTTAACTAGAATATTACGAAATCCATGACTAAGTTTACTTTGAATCATTTCACACCAGTTTCTATGAAAACTGCGGCAAGACGACTGGAAGAAAGTAACTGTTTAGTTGCTAACCAAATAAAAGGGGGAATGGTTGTTCCATAGCGTCGCCATAGTCGCCTTGGTTCTTGAATCCAGCGATATAGCCACTCCATTCCTAAGTCTCGAATGATCCGGGGTGCTCGTTTTTTAATCCCAGCATAAACCGGGAAAACTCCACCTACGCCAATCATGACTGCCTGAATTTTATCTTGATGTTCAGCTATCCATGTTTCTTGTTTTGGACACCCCAAAGATACGAACACTACTCCAGCGCCACTGGAATTAATTGTATTGATTAAAACTTCGTCTTCAGCCTCCGTGAGAGGACGAAAAGGCAAAGGTTCCATGGCTGCTATTTTCAGGCGAGGAAATTCCTGTTCTAAACGTTTTCTCATCCTAGAGAGAATTTCATTTTGGGAACCCACACAGAAAATACTCACATTTTCTGATTGTGCCTTCTCACACAGTGCTAAGAAAAGATCCATTCCGGCCACACGGTCTTGTTGACGCGCTCCCATTTGCCGCATCATCCACACTAGGGGCATACCATCAGGTGTAACCATATCTGCATGGTGTAACACATCAGCAAACTCTGGATGCCAATGAGCTTCCATCAGCATATGTACATTGGCTACGCACACATACTTGCTCTCACGAGCGATCGCCCACTTCAGTATTGTTTGTATCTGATCATGAAAAACCAAGGCAGTGATAGGGAAATCAAGCACTTTTTGAGTAGGTAGAAATTTTCTGCCCACCATAAAATTCTCCTTATGTCAAGAATAAAAACTAAACATTACTTAAAAATCAAGATTCAGATCATTAGATCCTCATACGTAGTTACATGGAAACAAAACCATTTATCAGTATTTTCACGTTTTTAAACGAATTAGTAGAACTTTCGGTAAACGTATATTAGCTTAGTGTGAGAGTGAATACTTATTGCATAATTGTTCTAAACTTCATGATTACTTCATACTTATCTGGGATTTTCTTTACATCAACATTACAATCCCGTCATATATTCTTACGTACTGATAAATTTTGCCATTTCACACACAGCTAAAAAAAGAGGGAAGATTTTTTATCTTCCCCCTGACAGTATTTATTATTGTTTGGTTGATTAGCCTGTTTTAACTTTTGGCGTAGCATCTGCCTTTGTTTTTTGAGTTGCCGCTTTCTGGCTGCACCGCCCCTGCCTTTATCGTTTCTCCCTTCCCTGCGGGGAGATTCCCATCTTTTCAGTTGCATAGTTTTCTTTTACCTATAATCTGCTGTATATGGGCAGGAGGAGAATCGAACTCCTATGACCGCAAGGTCGCCACATTTTGAGTGTGGTGCGTCTACCAGTTTCGCCACCCGCCCTTGGGTGTCACTATATCAATATAACCTATTTAGTGAATTTTAACAAGTAGATTGAAAAATTTTGTTTGGCTATTTGATTTTACAGGTAGCAAGTCGGGAATGGTATGCTTAACCAACAGAATGGGATTAGAAGCTAGTCCTGTTAGGACGGCTTTTTAGTGTGTCGTAACATAAAAGTATCGGGCATCGGCAAGACTTTAAACGGACGGATCGCGACTGTCAGACTACTTCCGTAGCAAGTTGCAGTGAACCGTCAAGAATCACCGACCTAGAAGGTCGGTGAGTATGTGAAAAGGCAGCACTTAACCCACATTACTAAACTACCAACTTCACCAATTGCGCCAGTGACCCAGGGATGCAGTTTCATCTTTTGACTGTACCCCACCAGTTTGTAATAAAGATTGATATTCTTTGCTGCTAGCCCAACGGTCAATTTCTCTAGCTCTGAGGACTGGGACAGGATGAGTTAATTGAGCCGTGCGGGCTTCTTTGACCATTTCACCCAATTGGGTTTTACTGATTTCATCGTAAGCACGAGCTTGGGCGACAAAAGCATCTAAGTTGAGTTGTCGGGCTAAAGTAGGTGAACCACCCGCTAACTTCATTAGTACCGACATCACCACTTTAGGGTCTTGGGTTGCTAACAAAGCGGCGCGATCGCAGGTAAACTCAGCACAGCGTACCCATTCTAATAACTGGGCTTGTATAGCTTGAGCCAGAAAAGCCCCCACATTCGGCACAACTGCTGCCGCTAATACCAATAAATTTACTGGTGTCAGATAAACACTGTGATCACACTTGAGATGCCCCAACTCATGGGCAATCACTGCCTGTATTTCCTCTGGTGTAAGCATATCCACCAAAGAGGTGTGCAACACAATAAAGGGTTGCTTACCTCGCATAGCAAAGGTATAGGCATTAGGAGCAGGATGTTGGCGTATATATAGCTGAGGAGGCTCTATATCCAGAATTTTGCAGGCTTCTAACAATAAATTGTATAAATCTGGCAATTGTTTTTCACCCACCAGGACACTGGAAGCAATATTTTCCACATAAAAAACCTGTTCTGCCATTGGGCCCAGCCAATTTCGCACCATCATACCCAGACCTGGGATCTGTTTGAGAGATGTGGTGGCTTGTAGGTCTAATGGATGACGAAATGAGTCAGCTTTCAAACCGATGAGCGGAGTTTTTAACAAAGACATGATCTAGCAAGCTGGAAAAACAAAATATCAACAGCCCCTATACCTAGTATAACCATAGTACCTAACCAAGCCTCACACCCATAATTTTTTGAATGGAACCGGAACTAAAACTTGCCTATCGCAAATCCAAAATCCAAAATTGATTAATCGCGCTGAATTTTAGCTCCTAGTTGCTGTAATTTCTGATCAATGCGATCATAGCCCCGATCAAGATGGTGTAATCCTTGAAATGTCGTTAGTCCTTTAGCTGCCAGTCCTGCTAAAACCAACGCGGCCGATGCTCGTAAATCTGTCCCTATTACTGGTGCGCCCGATAATGTCGGTACTCCCCGCACAAAAGCAGTATTGCCTTTAACGCGAATATCTGCTCCCAAGCGATTTAACTCAGAAGCATGACGCAGGCGATTTTCAAACACAGATTCATTAATCAGGCTGTCACCCTCTACCACACTCAACAAAGACATAAACGGAGCTTGCATATCCGTAGGAAAACCAGGATGAGGTAAGGTTTCAATATCCGTAGCTTTGATAATTTCTGCTGGCAGAATACGTAAACAGTCCGGCGCATCCTCAATGATTGTTAAACCAATTTCTTGCAGTTTAGCAATGACTGGAATTAAGTGATTGGGACACACTGGGGACATACTAATTTCCGAACGAGTAATGGCTCCAGCAACTAAAAATGTTCCCGCTTCAATGCGATCGGGGATAATAGTGTAGTCAACAGAATGTAATTTAGTCACACCAACAATTGTAATCTGACTACTGCCAGCCCCCTGAATCTTAGCCCCCATCGCATTACAGAAATTAGCCAAATCAACCACTTCTGGTTCTCTTGCCGCATTCTCTATCATAGTTTCGCCATCTGCGAGAGTCGCGGCCATCATTAAAGTTTCCGTTGCTCCCACACTGGGACTATCCAAGTAAATTTTCGCACCTTGTAATTTGCGGCGACTACCTGGAACATAAGCATTACAAATGCCATGTTCAATTTGCACTTCCGCACCCATGGCTTGTAATCCTCGCACGTGCAAATCAACTGGCCTAGCTCCAATAGCACAACCACCTGGTAACGGCATTTGTGCCACTCCTAGCCTGGCCAAGATTGCCCCAATGGCAAAAAAACTTGCCCGCAGTTGGGTGACTAGTTCGTAGGGAGCCTTTGATGTGGTAATTTCCCCAGCGTTAATATCTAAAACATCGCCTTGTCTGGTGATACGGACACCTAAAGCTGATAACACCTGACTCATTCGGTCCACATCCACCAATAACGGAACGTTGCGGATACGACAATCACCTGAACACAGCAAAGAACCAGCCATGATCACCAGTGCGGAATTTTTTGCCCCACTAACTTTGACATGACCCCGCAAAGGATGCCCGCCCCATATTTGCAAGACTGAGGAGTCCGCGTCAGGGGAAAACTTGGCATCTGGTAAGCTGCTAGAAGGATTAATAAGCCTACCTCCCCAAAAAATACGTGATTTTCAATTACTTTAAGTTAGCTTTGATTCTACAGCAAAGATTTGATTTGTCTACATTTTGTCTGACATCTTGTATCCCGAAATTATGCTTTAAATATGTAAAGCCTGTAAACAAGCTCTAGCAACCTTTATAAATATTTAACAATTGGGGTCCAATTGGGGTCCAATTGGGGTCCAATTGGGGTCAGCAGCCTAGCCAAGACAGATCACAGAATCTCTTGGCGATCGCACTTGACAAAGATATAGATTTAGGTAACAATGAGAAGTTGTCAATTAGCGGAACTGGCGGAATTGGCAGACGCGCTAGATTCAGGTTCTAGTGCCGCAAGGCTTCCGGGTTCAAGTCCCGGGTTCCGCATCCTAAATTTGGACTCGTCCAAAACCATCAATGGTGCTAACCAGTCTACAAAACCCTTTAGTTAAACAAATCCGCAAGCTGCACTCCACCAAGGAGCGGCACAAGCAGCAACTATGCCTACTGGAAGGAACACACCTACTACAGGAAGCCTGTGTAGTCAATTATCCACTAGTCACAGTGTGTTGCACCCCAGAATGGCAAAGCGCCCACCCGGTACTGTGGGAAAAAGCTTGTAACCACAGCCAAAGAGTAGAAATTGTTAGTCAAGAGGTTTTAGCATCCATTGCCACCACAGTCCACCCAGACGGTGTAATTGCCACAGCCAAACGGGTAATTAATCAAAACCAAGTCCCCTTTAGCGGTTTAGTCTTAGCCCTAGAAACTGTCCAAGATCCTGGTAACTTAGGCACGATAATTCGCACTGTTGCCGCTAGTGGGGCTACCGGGTTATGGCTGAGTCAAGATAGTGTAGATTTAGATAGCCCGAAAGTGATACGTGCTTCTGCTGGACAGTGGTTTAGTGTAGCAATGGCAGTGAGTGAAAATTTAAAAGCCACAATACAGCAAAGCCAGCAAGCAGGAATGCAAGTAGTAGCAACCTTACCCACCGCCAATTTAACTTATTGGGATGTAGACTGGCGAAAACCTACTTTAATTTTACTCGGCAATGAAGGTGCTGGTTTATCCCCAGATTTAACCACCATGGCAGATCAGCAAGTCAAAATACCCCTAAATCCAGGAGTAGAATCTTTGAATCTGGCGATCGCAGCTGCGTTGATCTTATACGAAGCTCAACGCCAAAAAATTACACCCACCTACTTATCACCTTGAAGCCGACGGCGAATTACCATCAATTGTTCTTGGGTATTAATAGGACTACGGGGGGCTGGTAGTTCAGTATTAGGCCAGTCCGGTAAATCATTACAAGGACATAACAAAGCAGGCATTCCTATGCTTCGCACGGATACTGGCATCTGACAACGACCACAAGGCAATACCTCCCAAGCAGGGGTTAGTAGCTCACTAATAGTTTCATAAGTACCCTCTAAATAACAGTCACCTGTTGCCTGGGAGAGAATTTTTTGCCAGCATTCCTCAAATTCTGCACTATATCCACCACCCCTCAGCACTGGTTGAGGCAAAAAGGTTGCCCGACCATTGCTCGTTATCACCTTCTTACCCAACTGAAACCAGTAGGCAAGATACATTTTTACTTCTTCTTTGGTTGCCATACCACAATTTTAAATTTTGCCAGAGTATTTTTCGGCGGGGAATGCTTAATTTTAAATTAAAATTTTGGTGCTGGTAATGGTCTAGCAATAACGCTGAGATTGAGAACATGACCGCCTGTAACTAAATAAACAGGTTCACAAATACCACCTAACTGGCGGACTACAGAACCCAAGCGATCGCGGAATAGCCGACCCAAAGGAAAAGCCGGAACGACACCCCACCCTGTTTCCTCAGCTACAAATATTATATCAGCATTTACTAACTGTATTGTTGCTAATAACCCCGCCAAAATATTTTGCCAGGTATCTTCATCTTCTTCTAAAAGATTAGCCACCCAAGTACCTAAAGAATCAACTAACAGGCAGGTACTTGGCTTGGCTTCCGCCAGAGTAGCGGATAATTCCACAGGTACTAAAAGCGTCACCCAATCGCCAGGACGACGTTTTTGATGTTGTTGAATACGTTGATGCCATTCAGCATCCCCTGGGTTTTCTCTAGCTGTAGCCACGTAAACAACAGTTTTTCCGGACTCTACCGCCAGAGTTTCCGCCCATTCGCTTTTACCAGACCTGGCTGGACCAGTCACTAAAATTACCTTGCCCAAAACTATATCCTTACATAACACCGATTGTTTTTATGCCAGAATTTACCAAAGGAATCGACCCAAAAACACACCCTTTGAATACTACATTTTAGGATACTTTTATGAAAACGGGCTTAAAACGTATTGAAGCGACTTTACATGATTTAGGACATCGTAGCACTGCCCCCACCAGTGATTCTTTGAAGTCGTCTTTCTCCTTTAGAATTAGCGTAGGGGCAACTCAGGATACCTCCTCTGAACAACACACCAACCAATTAGACACAGAGTCCCCACAGAAGCATTCCCCTCAGCATAATTCTGTGCCAACCTTTCCAGCACAAGAGACTGGTGGCAAAACACCCACCCTACCCAAATTCAAGCATCCTACCTTCAGTAGCCATCGCCATGGAGCTAATCCAGCATTAGCCATGAATATATTACAAGAAATTCAACAACATATCGCCAGTTGGCAAACAGAATTACAGACAATCATACAGCAAGTTCAAGATATTTACTTAGAAGGTCCCATTGTGAATGGCTGGTTAGAATCCAACATGAAAGAACCAGAACAGGGAAAAACAGCCACACTCCGCCATGGGGAAGTTGACCAAATCATGGACAATGAAAAGGTATCTCATCCATCAGGAATTACTGATTATCGTCTCTGTGGTGTGGATACCTCGGGTCAAGTCTGGTCACGTCCTTGCCCACCAGATCAATTACCGATAGTCAGTATGGCTATTGCTCGTTACCAAAAATTACGCCAACTCTTAGGACGCAAACAGTATTTAGAAACTCGCCTGAGTCAATTGGCAGAACATCTGGTAAATTTACACAGCCACATTCAACAAACATAAATACAACCAAAAAAAGATTTGGCAGAAGTTGACCACAAATGAGGCTGTGTCTCAATTAAACTGACAACTAACAAGTTCATAAATTTTAAATTTATCTCATGCCAGATCACCAAATCTCTGCCATCATTTGCACTCACAATCGAGATATCTACTTAGGTGCTGCCATTGATAGTTTATTAAGCCAGGATTTTCCGGGTGACTTTGAAGTTGTGGTGGTAGATAATAATTCTAGCGATCGCACCCGTGAAGTTGTAGAACAAAGACTCAGCCATCCCTGTCTTAAATATATCTTTGAACCCACCATTGGTCTATCTGTAGCCCGCAATACTGGAGCTAAAGTCGCTACTGGGGAAATTCTAGCTTATTTAGATGACGATGCCTTAGCCAGCACTTCTTGGCTGCAAGTCCTGTATACTGCCTATGAAAATAACCCCAAATTAGCCATCGCAGGCGGTAAAGTTACCCTGTTGTGGCCTGCAAACACCCAACCACCACCCTGGCTATCTCCTGGACTAACTAGCAATTTAGGAGCATACGATTTAGGCGACACCATGATTTATATTCAACAGCCAGGTTTAACCCCCAGAGGACTGAATTACTCCTTACGTCGCAGTTTTCTAGAAGAAGTTGGTGGTTTTGATCCTCATCTCGGTCGAGTGGGAAAAAATTTATTATCTAACGAAGAACTGCAAATGACAGAATTTGCCCTTCAACGTGGTTGGCAAGTGGCATACCTTCCCCAAGCCTTAGTTGCTCACAATGTTGCGCCAGAACGTCTCAAACCCTCCTGGTTCTTAAATCGTGGTTGGTGGCAAGGTATCAGTGAATGTTATCGTGAACAACTGGCCGGTCAAGCCGATATTCGTCAACTACAAAGGGGTAGTGAGCGATTTTTACGGGGACTATACAAAGCACTAAAATATTTTTCCGATCCAGCTGAACGTTTTGACAAACTTGTGTATGCTTATGGACAAATAGGTTACTTAAAAGCTGCAATTCAAGGCTTACTATCCGTTAATAATAAAAAACAATGACCAATCACCAATGACCAATAATCAACCTTTCATAGACTTACGTAGATATGACCAATCCTGGTTTAATCGAGGGCGACCTGGTTGGTATATTTTTTTATGGTGGTTTGTACAGGCGATCGCTTTTCCCCTCACGCCTCATTTTTGTAATGGTTGGCGTTGTACTATACTCCGACTGTTTGGCGCTCAAATTGGCAAAAATGTATTAATTAGACCTACTGCCCGTTTCACCTACCCATGGAAAATCACCATTGGCGACTACAGTTGGATTGGTGATGATGTAGTTTTATACAGTTTAGATGAAATTTATATTGGTACACACTGCGTCATTTCCCAAAAAAGTTATTTGTGTACTGGTAGCCATGACTTTCATGATCCCGCCTTTGGGTTGAAAACGGGAAAAATTACCATTGGTAATGGGGCTTGGGTAGCAGCAGATTGTTTTGTTGGCATTGGAGTAGAAATTGGTTCTAACACCGTCATTGGCGCTCGTAGCAGTGTATTTACTGATATGCCTGCTGGGCAGGTGTGTTGGGGCAGTCCTTGCCTTCCTCAGTACCCAAGGCAGTTGGAGCAGGAGAGAACAAGCACCTAAGCTTAAACACCATTCCCCTAACTCACTATGTGGAAATTTACTGTATTTGTTAAAAAATCAATCTAATGGTGACGGAAACGACAGTCGAACACTGTTGACCCCGGAACCAGAAGTATTCACATTAAAGTTTACATTCCCAGGGTTAACAGTATTAGTAGAAGGTACAACAACATTGATACTAGATACAGTAGTGTTTGTTACCCCATCTGCTGCGGGAATATTAACGCTGAAGTTCCCTGTACGTGTCTGTATTTGATTTGCATTATTTCCTTGTTTAATAGCAGAGACAACGCTAGGGCTGGTATTATTAGTGTTACCTCGCACCTGAAATTGAATTGGCATCTGAAATGGTGTAGGAAATGTAGGAAATGGGATAGGAGGAACCGCAGGAAATGGGATAGGAGGTACGGATTGAGCTTGAGCAGTTTCCCACATAAAACCCGATAGGAACAGAGTTAAGAGCAAGCTCTTAATCTTAAGATTGGCAATAGACTTGATTGTTAGTCTCATTGAATTTAATTGAAAGTATTTACTGAAGCAGTATTACTGCTCTCACATCTGGCACTATTACGATATGATTCATTAAATCATATTGTCTTGGGAGTGTCAAAGCTCCCCTACTCACCTTGACTAACATTATACTAATTGAGTTGGCATCTTATGGGTTTTTAGCCCTGGTCATGATTTAGGAAAAAAATAATAACGCAATGCCGATGATGGCAATAATTACACCAAGCACAGCTCGCCAACTAACTTTTTCACCAATACAGATAGTAATGGGAATCACAAATAGTGGGCTAGTCTGCAACAAAGTTGAGGCAATTCCCGCAGATGTGAATTTAATTGCTGTTTGTTGTAGCCAAATGCCCAAATAAGTACCACAAAAAGCCGCAAAGCAAGTGGCAAAAATTACCCGCCAAGATTGCCTATAGGAAAAGGATAACGCTTGCGCCTCTCGGTGGGATAACCACATCCAGGCTAAAAGAGCCAATTCAGCAGCACCCAAGCGCAATAAAGCAGCCCATAGAGATGTGATGGTTCCAGTAGTAAATGCTAGGCGAGAAATAATGATACTAATGGCATTGGCAATAGTGGCTGATAAAGCCCATAAGCCTCCTCGCCATAGGTGAGAGGGTGAATCATCCCTGGTAGTGGGAGACCGTTCTGTGATTACCCAAGCAACTCCCAAAACAGTAACTAAAATTCCACACCAAGCTCTGATGTTTAAAGTTTCCCCTAGCCAAATCATACCCGCCATCGCAGTTATGGCTGGGGCAAGAGTGCCTATAAGTAAAACTCGACGTGCGCCTAAGTAATTAATCCCCGCCAAAAAAGCAGTATCACCCCAACTAATACCTATCACCCCACTCAAGCACAGCAAAAAAATAGGCATGGGGGCGGAAGTGGGCAAAGATACCCCAGTTAGTACGATAGTCAAAATCAGCAGTGCGATCGCCACCATCCCCTTGAGCAAATTTAGTTTCAGGGGCGGAATATGCTGTCCCACAATGCCATACACCACCGAAGCGACAGCCCACAAACCCGCAGCGGTTAAAGCGGCTAATTCACCCCTGGCATTTGTTAACAAAATATGTAAAATACCACTTACCTCTGATAATGATGAGCAATTTTTTTTTATTATAATAAATAGAAATAGCCAAGACAATTATAGCACTCAACAGATGAGAGTGCTAATTTCATCCACAAAAAATATTGCCAGAACATAGGCAAAGTAAATATGTTTTGTAGATAGCTGAAGATGGTGTTTTGGGAACAATTTAGTATGAGCAGAATACTAATTAATCACTAGGAGGAAGAGAATGAAATACAGCTTTGATCTTGTAGGGGTATCTCCTGCTTGGCAGTTTTTTAATCATCAACAACAGACTATCAACCAACCCAAGAAAAAGAGGGTGGAGTATCTAGCTACTCATAAATGTACATTAGATGCCTTATTAGAATCTGTGGAACCCTTGCCAGTTATAAGGGGTTGGAACATTGAACAAGTCCAAAATACTGTAGTGCAGTTCTGGCTCAACAATGCCGAGAGTATTCGTTATTGGAAAGTGCGTTTAATAGATGCGGGAAATGAGAATATACTCATCGCCAGGCTGGCTGACATAACATCCTTACAAGCGGAATTTGAATTTTTACTCGGTAAATAGATAGGACGCTTAGACACAAGTTGAAATCCAAAATCTAAAATTCCCAGTGTAGCGCCTTTATTGCCCAATCTCTCTAATATTCTTCATCACTTGTTGATATAAATCATTGCTATTTTGGCGTTGAAAAATAGCTGCGGCTTGTTGCAAATCTTGCAGCGCCCCTTGCTTATCTCCCTCAGCAGCACGGGTATTTCCTCGGTTGTTGTAAGCAGGTCCAAAATTAGCATTAAGACGAATAGCTTGATTATAATCAGCGATCGCCCCCTGTCTATCTCCTAGAGCAGCGCGGGCATTTCCGCGATTATTGTAAGCAATAGCATAGCCAGGATTGAGGTTAATAGCTTGATTAAGGTCTTCCACTGCTCCGTTATTATCTCCTAAAGCGGCGCGGGCATTGCCCCGATTATTATAGGCTTCAGCATAGCCGGGAGACAGGCGAATAGCCTCATTATAATCCGCGATGGCTCGTTGATTATCTCCGAGAGAAGCCAGGGCATTCCCTCGATGATTGTATGCTTCAGCATCATTAGGAGCAAGATTAATAACTTGATTGTAATCAGCGATCGCCCTTTGGTTGTCTCCCGCATCAAAATAGGCTAGACCCCGGCTTTTATAAGCCTGACTATAGTCCGGATCGGCATCAATCGCTTGGTCGTAACTAGCGATCGCCCCTTGTAAATCACCTCTAACGTGTTGATTTTTCCCCTGAATATAGAAACTAGCAGCTGGGGATGTTTGCGCCTTCCCACCAGTGGGAGGGCTAATTCCTATTTCTGTCACCAATACATCTTGATTCTGATTACAAGAAATACTAGTGATTGCAGTCAATATAGTAACCATAGCTATGGTCAATCTTCTTTTAACCTTCCCCTGGTCTTGCTCAAATAACTGCACTTTCATAACTTACCCTAATTAGCACTAAATTTAGTTCATATCTGAATATTTACCAGTATGCCCTACTCACAAGCTACGAGAGAATACTTATTCTCCATCAACTATCTTTAATTATCTATTTATCATGTGAATATTATTCTAGACAACTAAATTGAGCTTTTATGTTCTTGCTTAACATAACCTAGATCACCAATTCGACTATTAAGTTAATTTACCCCTGAACATGATCATTTTCCGGTTTTTTCCTAGACATTCGCCAGGATGTGGTTTTGTCAATATCTACAGACAATTGTTGAAAATTTTGACCCAAATCTTTTTTACTTTTTTGAGTCAGTGTTACAGGAATATCTAAATTCACATTTAGGATTGATCATAATTTGTTCCATAAACTCGCCTACCAGGTCAGGCTGATTCAGCACATCCAAAAGATAAACGCGATCGCAGGTCATATCCGTGACATCATCTCCAATACCTGAATCAGCGACAATTTAGGATGACGAGTTTTATAATCAGCCACTTCCGTATCAATCCACAAGGCTTGATAATTAGTATATTAATATACTTTTTTTTAGAACATGATCAGCATAATTTAAATAGGGCATGAATAAATCTATCCTGAGAGTTGAGTAAAATCAAGTTAATCACAGTTTTCACAATTAACATCCTGAAAAAATATATGGTAGAATCAGTTAAAATAAACCTGTAAAAACATGAAATTACCAGAACTAGACTCTGCCACCATAGATCGCATCATAGAAATGGCCTGGGAAGATAGAACACCTTTTGAAGCCATTGAAACTCAATTTGGCCTGTCAGAAAAAGAAGTAATTAACCTGATGAGGCGAGAAATGAAAGAATCTAGCTTTAAAATGTGGCGAGAGCGAGTCACTAGCCGCAAAAATAAGCACCTAGGTAAGCGTAACTTTATTGCTGGCAGATTTAAGTCACAAAATCAAAAATCCTAAAATTGAAACTTGATTAATTTAATAAAATATAAATCAAACATAAATAATGACTATTGGAATTTGGATCTTAGGTGATCAGCTGTGGGAGCAACAAGCAGCATTACAAAGTTGTTCTAATTTAAAAAATGTACCTGTAATTTTTATCGAATCACTACAACATATTCAAGCACGTCCTTATCATGGGCAAAAACTGATTTTAGTTTGGTCAGCAATGCGACATTTTGCCCAAGAGTTACAGCAGCTAAAATATATAGTAACTTATAAAATAGCCGAAGATTTTGAAACACCACTGCAAGCATGGATCCAGGAAAATGGAATTACTCAGTTGCGGGTAATGATGCCCAATGACCGACCATTTAGCCAGATGTTGCAGAGTTTAGAGCTTCCTTGTCAAATCAGTTTAATTCCTAATAATCATTTTTTGTGGAGTAGAGCAGAATTTAATAATTGGGCATCACCCCGTAAGCGCATTGTCATGGAAGATTTCTACAGAGAAGGAAGGCGGCGGTTTAAAATTTTATTGGAGAAAGATCAACCCATAGGAGGAAAGTGGAATTTAGATAAAGAAAATCGTCAACCGCCCAAAGGAAAATTAAATACACCCCCATTACAATCATTTCAACCTGATGATATTACCCGTGATGTTATTGCTAAAGTTAAATCTCTAACTATTCCCACTTATGGCAACTTAGAGCCGTTTACTTGGGGAGTAAATCGCCACCAAGCACTACAAGTGTTAGATTGGTTTATTCAACATCGCTTGTGTGATTTTGGCACTTATCAAGATGCCATGCTCAAAGGAGAAGAAACCATGTGGCACGCCTTAATTTCTCCTTACTTAAATCTGGGTTTACTCCAACCATTAGAAGTTATTAAAGCCATTGAAGAAGCCTATAAGACGAGGCAATTGCCATTAAATAGTGTAGAGGGATTTATTCGTCAGGTGTTAGGCTGGCGAGAATATATGTATGGTATCTATCATTTTGTAGATGCAGATTACCCCAATCACAATTGGTTTAATCATACCCACAAATTACCAGAGTTTTTTTGGACTGGTGAAACTAAAATGAATTGTTTACACCAAATTATTACCCAAGTACAACGTACAGGCTATGCTCATCATATTCAAAGATTAATGGTGTTGAGTAATTTTGCATTGATTGCAGGAATTGAGCCACAAGCAGTTGAAAACTGGTTTCACGCAGTATTCATTGATGCTTATGACTGGGTAATGCAGACAAATGTGATTGGTATGGGTTTATTTGCAGATGGTGGGGTATTAGCATCAAAGCCTTATGCTGCTTCTGCTAACTATATTAATAAAATGAGTGATTATTGCCAAACTTGTGTTTATAAATATAAGGAGCGAACAGGTAAAAACGCCTGTCCATTTAACTTTTTTTATTGGGATTTTCTTCACCGACACCGTGAGCGACTAAAGTCTCAAGGACGAATGAGTTTTATTTTAAAAAATTTAGATAAAATGTCGGCTGAAGAATTACAATCTATTCGCCAACAGGCTGAAGATTGGCACGGTCATTGGCAATGATCACGTTGTAGTGTGAGCATCTTGCTCGCTACCTTTGAAAAAAGGGGATCAAATTCTGCCATTGGGCAGATTATTACCTGATGTGCTGACCAGTATCATAGTGACCAGGGTGTGGTGGAAGGAAAAGCGGTTGATTAGAGGTGTGAATGAATAATCCTTCCTTTGTTAGTGCTTCTGGACTTGGGTTAGAAGAGTATGAGTTGAAAACTCTACCGGATGTTTGGTCAATAGCAGCTGAACGGTTTAATAATGTGGTCGCCGTACATGACCCCCACGCCCAGCCAAATGTAAGTTTGACTTACCCTCAGTTGTGGGAACAAATTCAATTGTTTGCTACCGGTTTACAATGTTTGGGTATATCAGTTAGGTCAAGGGTGGGCTTATTTTCTGAAAATAACTGGCGTTGGTTAATTGCTGACCAAGGTATTATGGCAGCAGGGGCAGTGGATGCTGTGCGTAGTTCTCAAGCATCTTTAGATGAATTAGTATATATTCTTAGTAATAGTGAAGCCACGGCTTTAATAGTAGAAAATAAGTCTACTTTGAAAAAGTTACTGGATCGGATCAATGATTTACCAATTCAATTAGCAATTATCCTTTCTCATGAGGAAGTGGAAACAACTCCGGGCTTAAAAGTGCTGAATTTTGCCCAGGTAATGGAAATTGGTGGTAATCAAACTTTTTCACCGGTGGAGCAAAGCCGGGACAGTTTAGCCACCCTGGTTTACACTTCAGGAACTACAGGTCAGCCTAAAGCCACAATGCTCAGTCACGGAAATTTATTGCATGAAGTGGCTAGTTTATCAACGGTTGTGCAGTTAGAACCAGGACATAGAGTATTAAGTATTCTTCCTACCTGGCATATTTATGAGCGGGCAATTGAGTATTTTGCTTTTTCTCAAGGTTGTACACTCATTTATACCCATCTGCGTTATTTCAAGCGGGATCTAAAAGCCCAAAAACCTCATTACTTTGTTTCTGTACCCCGGCTATTGGAATCTATTCATGAGGAAATACACAAACAGTTTCGCCAAGAGTCAGCCGAAAAACAGCGTTTAATTAACTACTTATTCGCTATAAGCGATCGCTATATTCAAGCTCGGCGAATTGTGCATAAATTAAGTTTACAACAGCAAAACCCCTCTTTGTGGCAACGCCAAAAAGCTAGAACCCAAACAGCCCTGTTGTGGCCTATTCATGCACTAGCAGATAAATTAATTTACCAAAAAATCCGGGAACAAATCAGTTCAGAACTGCAACAAACTATTTGCGGTGGTGGTACTCTCAGTCCGAACTTAGAAACATTTTATGAAATTCTTGGGATAGAAGTGCTGGTGGGTTATGGTCTCACGGAAACATCGGCAGTTTTGACAGCCCGCAGACCTGAGCATAATTTGCGGGGTTCAGTTGGTCAACCAATTTCAGGGACAGAAATTTGGATTGTTGACCCACAAACGCGCAAAACTCTTCCCCAAGGAGAAAAAGGCTTAATCTTAGCACGAGGACCCCAGATTACGCAGGGTTACTATCACAACCCAGAAGCCACTAACAAAGCAATTGATCCCAAAGGTTGGTTTAATACTGAAGATTTAGGTTTTCTCACAGCACAGCAAGATTTAGTAATCACAGGACGAGAAAAAAACACCATTGTTTTGAGTAATGGTGAGAATGTAGCCCCAGAACCCATTGAAAATGCTTGTTTGCGGAGTCCTTACATAGATCAAATTATCCTAGTTGGTCAAGACAGGCGATCGCTTGGAGCTTTGATTGTTCCCAATGGGGATATACTTGACCATTGGGCTAGGGATCATGGCTTTCAACTGCAAAAATCAGAATCCCCAGAAACCAGGGCAGAAAATGGGCAAATTATTCATTTAAATAGCCAACCAGTTCAAGATTTATTTCGCCAAGAACTAAATAGAGAAGTCCGCAACAGAGCAGGATATAGTCCTCATGACCGCATTGGTGCTTTCCGCTTAATTTCCCAGCCATTTTCACAGGAAAATGGGATGTTGACTCAAACTCTCAAAGTTAAGCGCCATGTTGTCATGGAAAATTACAGCGATTTAATTAACCAAATGTTTTCCTAACTTGAATAATGAGGTCACCCCCACCCACCATCTCTCATGTTTCGCCTTGGCTAATTAACTTAGTTTATGCCCTTTGTCGCTACCTGATATTACCTGTTTATTTTGGCAAAATTGAAATCCAGGGGAGAGAAAATTTCCCCTTAGAAAATCCTGTCATTCTTGCTCCTACCCACCGTTCCCGTTGGGACGCATTAATATTAGGCTATGCCCTTGGTCGAGATATTTTTGGGCGAGATTTGCGATTTATGGTTTCCGCCAATGAAATGAAAGGACTGCAAGGCTGGTTAATTCGTCATGTGGGCTGTTTCCCTATTGATCCCCAGCACCCTAGTATTAGTAGTTTGCGTCTGGGAATCAAGTTACTCAAAGCTTCAGAAGTGCTGGTCATCTTCCCTGAAGGCAATATTTTTCGCACTGAAGAAATCCAACCCCTTCAGCCTGGTTTAACTCGTTTGGCTTTGCACACACAATGTAAATACCCTAGTTTAGATGTAAAAATTGTGCCTATTAAGATTCGTTATAATCCGCCTATTCCTGGCTGGGGTTGCCATGTTCAAGTTCACATTGGCTCTTGTTTACAGGTAGCAAATTACTGTGAAAACTTATCTTCACCAAAGACGGAAAAGCTAAAAAATCATCTCAAATCTGCTTTAGAAAATCTTTGCACAAGCCGACAGCACTATCAGCAGTCGGCATAAATATTTACAACCTTGGCTTTAATTCATTCGCGGGTGATGCTGTGACCGGGAGCAGAAACTACTTTTTTAGCTAAACCTAAAATCTGCAAAAGTTTAATACTCCACCAAGTCATATCAATTTCCCACCAAGATAATCCAGATTTGGCCATGTGGGGATAAGTATGATGGTTATTGTGCCACCCTTCTCCGTAAGTTACTAAAGATACCCACCACAGATTACGTGCCCCATCATTGGATTCAAAGGTACGATAACCCCACAAATGTGATGCTGAGTTGACTAGCCAAGTGGAATGCCAAAGTAAGACTGAGCGCAAAAATACGCCATAAATCACAAAAGGCCAACTCCCTAAGAAATACAGCAGCAATGCTAAGGGAATTTGCATCAGCAAGAAATAGCGATCCAACCAACGATAGAAAGGTTGTCTTGCTAGGTCAGGAGCATATTTTTGATAAACTTGATAGTCAAAAAATTGAGGACGTGGATACAAAATCCACAGCATATGACTCCACCAGAATCCTCGCCGGGCAGAGTATGGGTCTAAATTGATATCTTCTGTATGGGCGTGATGTTGGCGGTGGGAACCAACCCAGAAAATCGGACCTCCTTGTAGAGCCAGCGCTCCAATAGTGGCAATGACATATTCTAACCACTTGGGTACTTGAAAACTTTTATGGCTCAACAGGCGATGATATCCCAAACAAATGCCAATACTGCCGAACAACCAATGAAGAAACACCAGCAAAAACAGGGCTGGCCAAGAGAAAAACCAAGGAGCCAGGAGAGCTAAAGCATGAAATGTACCAAAAAATACCACATTCACCAACCTAAGACGAGGTGAGTTTCTCATCTCAGGAGTGAAGTCCAAAAACTTGCCAGTCATAAAAATTCTTGTTGATGGATGATGAAGTGATTTGCCATTTCTTGGTGCAACCCCAGCAGGATTTTCCCCACTCTGCACAGCAGTTAGTTACAGTAAAGAGAAGCAAGTATCACTTACATTGACTATTTTATCAGACCACTTGTCTTCATGCAAGTACCACTTGCATTATTCCCTATGCCATCTCAACTTATTTCAGCACGTCAACGTTTGATCCAATCAGCACTGGAATTATTCACAGTTCAGGGAATTAGCGCCACCACCACCAAGCAAATCGCTGAAAAAGCAGAAGTGAACGAAGTAACGTTATTCCGTAATTTTGGTAACAAACATGGACTATTATTGTCTGTACTGGAAGAATCCGCGGCTTTTAAAAATTTAGGGGAATCCCTTGTACAAAGGGCTAGTCCTTCTGGTGATATATACCAAGCACTTAAAGATTATATAAGTGATAGCTTACACGCATTAGAACGGATACCGGAGTTAGTTCGTTCAGTGGTGGGTGAAGCTAACCAGTATCCCATGGAAAATCGCCGCGCCATAGGACGTGGGTTAACTGAGGCTAACCGCTATGTAGCTCAGTATTTGGCCACTGTTATCCAGCAGGGAGACTTAAATACTTATCTTCCTGCGGAAAAATTAGCTAGTTTGTTGAATGCCATGATCCTGGGGTATGCAGTGATTGAATTTACCAGCGAATTTCACGAACTGTGGGAAGACCGGGATGATTTTTTGGAAAATTTAGTCAAGTTGTTCTTACACGGTGCCATGTCATCTTCGGTAAAATCAGCAACAGTTGGGAAAAATGTCCCGGAAGTAGCTGATTTACCTGTGGGTTTAGTTCACAAAATTATACAACAATCTAAGAAACTGAGTACACAAGATTATGCTTTGGCTTATGTTTTATTTGGTGCTGGCTTATCTTTGAGAGAAATTGTCAGCTTACAGAAAAACCACCAAATCTGTGATGACTCGGGACACTTCCTGCAAGTTACCACCCCAGAAGTACGCCGCCAAGTCCCTGTTAATCAGTGGATTCTCGGTAAACGCTATGGTTCTTACAGCAACAACCCGTTAATTAAATGGTTGAAGAGTCGTAAAGATAGTCAACCTGCTATGTTTGTCAATAAAATCGGTGAACCGATGACAGAATCAGATTTATTGCAACATTGGCAAGTATGGACTCACGGTTTGTTAACCCCTCAAGGAAAACCGCCCACCATCACTCAAACACAACACACCTGGTGTGTAGAAATGTTGATGCGGGGTATGAGTGAAGAAAATTTGAGCATTTTGAGTGGTTGCGATCGCCTCCTATTACAATCCTATGCCAAAAGAGCTAAAGAAAAAACAGCCCTAGAACAAGCAACTCGTTTAGATCATAAGCCCATATAATTCAACTGGGTTAAAGAATATTCTTTAACCCAACCTATCTTTATTTAACCACCCATCAACACCCTGCTCACACCTATTCAGCAACTTTTGGGGTAAAAATTAAATAAGTACCGCCCAAACCCTCCACAATTGTGCGTGTATTAGCAACCATTAGTTTTTGATAAGTATCGGCTTCGCTTCCTGGTTCACTCAGTCCATGGGTATACAGCAGCCTTCTTGATACTCTGACATTAGCTTCTCTAGCTACAGACTGAATGAATGGGGGGTTAATTGTGGTTTCTGCAAAAATTGTTGGTACTTCGGCTTGTTGAATATTTCTTACCCAATTGTTTATTTGTGCATCTGTGGGATTTCTGCCACTATTAATACCATTTAACCCTCCTACTAAAGAAATTCCATAGGCTGTGGTGTAGTAATCTAGTACATTACTAGTTGTTACTAATTTGCGTTGATTATCAGGAATGGTATTAATTCGGGATTTTATCCAACTATCAAGCTGAATTAGCTGATTTTTAATTATTTTGGCATTGCTACTATATAATGTAGCATTTTCTGGGGTTAGTTTTCCTAAGTTATTGTCAATAATATCCACCATTTTTATAGTATTTTTAGGACTATGCCAAATATAGGGGTTAGTTATTTTTTGAGGTTGGTTTACCGCCAGTTGATTCACAGCTATTTTGGGGGCAGAATTTTGAGTTTCTGTGATCATTTTGCTCAATTGTGGTGCTACATTGTAGCCACTGTGTAGAATAAGATCAGCTTGCTCGATCGCTTCTTGGTCTTCTGGTCTTGGTTGGTAAACATAGGATTCCTCACCCAGAGAACCCAAGCAAATCAGACTAATTGTATTTTCGGCTACCTGTCTAGTCAAGTCACAAAGTATGCTTGTAGTTACCACCACGCGGGGAAGATTTTGGTTGATCTGAGTGGTTGTCTGAGTAAATGAATTCCTTGCTGCTTGATTTCCACAGCCAATAAATCCAATTGCTAATACTACTAATATGGTTTTTAAGGAGCTATTTGATGGTATTTTTTTGAGCATGACTAACTCCTAACAATAGTAATTTTTTTGGTAGATAAAGTTTAAATAACTTAATTGCTCTGCACCATATTGATATATAATAATAAAGGACACAGCAAAGCTGCGCCCTGAATATATTTTTGAAATAATAAATAAATAGTTAAAAATCTCTCAATGGTAAACGACCTTGTAGCATTTGGAATTTAGATTCAAAACAAACAGCACAATTGCAACCAAGTTGATCCATAATCGGATTAAGTGTTGTGGTTGGAAGAAGTGTGACTAATTGCTCAATTGGTTGGCTAGATGCTACGGAAATCATCTTTGTAGTGGATGCCTGTGCTGGATTTGCTACCAGTATAGATGCCAAAAATACAGGACAAGCAAGCAAAATCATGATGGCTATGTTCATAATTCACCCATAAACACTATTTGTGATACAGCATAACCAATAAACTAACCATCTTCAACCTAGATGATAAGGAAGCAATGTAATTGTTTTATCTCCACTCCCGGCCGTTAACATCTCACCATCAGGACTAAAAGCCAGGGAATACACCGCATCCTCAGCACAGTTCACACTGGAAATTTCTTCACCACTATCTACAAACCATAGATGTTATTGTATATTTAGATGAGTAGTAGATGCCCGCGTGTTTTAACTACGTCCAAAACCTTGACCCCGCGTCACCTTAGACCAAACCAGTAATTCCCCTTTGTCACCTCCTGCAGCCAGGAATTTACCTTGGGGATGCCAAGCTAGACTAGAAAAACCACCAGCAACACCAGTTAAAACTTGGCAAACTTGTTTAGCTTTTTTCCACAAACATAACCAACCATCACTAGCAGCAGAAGCAAGCAAAAAGCTTTGAGGAGCGAAGGCGATCGCTGTGATAATATCCACATGATTAGTTAAAATGCGTCCTTCCCACCCCAAAGATTCATCCTCTAGTTTTTCCCAAACTACAATACCTTCAACGCTAGAAGATGCTAAAATTGGCGCACCTATTTGTGTAGTAGCTTCAGACCATGCCAATTGACGTATTTTACCAGGGAAACCACGCATAATCCAAGGATCAGGATTATTCCATTGCAAAACAGTAACACTGCGATCCATATTACCAGAAGCTAAAAACTTGCCATCGGGTGACCAAGCCATAGTTGTACTCACAGTGGGCATATCTAAAATGTATGGTTCTTCATCCCAGTTTTGGCTATGCCAAATCTTAACTGCCCTATAGCCACCAATAGCTAAATATTGTCCATCACTACGCCAATCAATCCCCAACACTGAAGAGTTATCAAAATTGAGAGTAACTACAACCTCCCTACGATCAGCATCCCATACTTGGACGTAACGCCCCAAACTAAAAGCTAGTTGATTACCAGTAGGACTCCATCCCAGCTTATCCACCCATGCAGGGGCGTTTTCTAATGTGGCAATTAATTCGCTACCCTGCCAAATTTTCACCTGTCCATTTTGTCCACCAACGGCTAAAAACTTGCCATCTGGGGAAAAAGCCACACAGTCTACTGATGTACCATCACCAGTTTGTAAAGTGGTGAGATGTCCATCATTCCACAATACAACTTCACCGGCTGCGGAAGAAGCTACTAAACTATTACCATGAGGCGACCAGGCGATCGCACTCACATAATCAACAAGTGTCGCTGAGTAGTGTTCTTCAAATTCCTTAGATTTGCTAGCTGTGGGATTCATAATCAAATCAAGAGTGGTGTAGAGAGGTAATATTGTTTATAGCCGATACTTTTTTGCTCACTAATGCTAACAAATACAAAACTCATACAAAACAAGCCAGAAAATCTTGCTTCAATTGGGCTTCATCAAGATTCCGACCGATAAAAACCAGTTCATTTTTACGAGTTTCATTTGGTTTCCAAGGGCGGTCAGGTCTACCATCTAATATCATGTGTACGCCTTGAAACACAAAGCGATTATCTTCTCCAGCAATATTTAAAATCCCCTTCATTCGGAAGATATCAGCACCTTGGGTACGCAATAATTCCCCCAGCCAAGCGTTAAGTTTTTCCCCATCCAGTGCGCCACCTTCTACTAAAGCTACAGAATAAACTTCTTCATCATGTTCGTGAGCATCTTCACTTAAGAACTGGGGGTCAATTTCTAAAGCGCGTGATAAATCAAAAGCCTTCACCCCTAACAGCGCATTCATTTCTAATTGTGAGTTTTGGGTACGGTAAATCTTAGCTATAGCATTCATACCCCGAATGCGGTTTTCTAACTCCTCTAACTGTTCTAAAGTTACCAAATCAGTTTTATTCAAGAGAATTACATCAGCAAAAGCAATTTGTTCTTGTGCTTCATCAGCGTCCCAATGTTGCCAAATATGTTTGGCATCTACAACAGTCACCACCGCATCTAAGGACAGGAGGCTTTGCATATCCTCATCAACAAAAAAGGTTTGAATCACTGGGGCTGGATCAGCCAAACCAGTAGTTTCAATTACTAAATGATCAAACTTATCTCGCCGCCTCATCAAGTTACCAATAATGCGAATTAAATCACCGCGCACTGTACAACAAATACAGCCATTATTCATTTCAAAAATTTCTTCATCAGCATCAATAATCAATTGATTATCAATACCAACTTCGCCAAACTCATTAACAATCACCGCCACCTTCTTACCGTGTTCATAGGTGAGGATGTGGTTAAGTAGAGTAGTTTTCCCTGAACCTAAGTAGCCTGTGAGTACAGTTACAGGTACTGTATTGGTTATTTCTTCGGTGAACATAGTTTCAATACCTTTTTCTCAAACTGGCGATAATCATTACCATCTATAATAGTTCTTTATGATATTTTTGTGGCCACTTGACTGTCATTATTTTTGAGCAGTTCATTCCCCGGCTTGACTAACACCGTTTTTTGTGGTAACATGGGCTTCCCTATGAATATTACATGAATTAGAGCGACTGATGGTGTGGTTAGATATGTCAACTAAAATTTATTTTATGGCAGGATGCGGGAATTTAATTTCTATGTAAAAATCTTTCAGTGCCTATGAGAACAATAACTAACAACACTAACTGAAATTGCCACGGGGCTAATACTAAACTTAAAATCAAACTGAGGACTGTAAATAAACTGATAATATAAGCGATTTCACCATGACACTTTTTAGATATGTAGCCAATGGCTAAACCAGTACATAGGGGAATTAAAAAAGACAGATGCATTTTTACTATCCTGGTCAATAAAACACAGCAAGGAGGAAAAGCAGAGGAAAACTGTTTTTGATATTTTAGTTAATTTGACAACTACGTGAAGTTTAAGGTTTCCTGCTATTTCCTGTATAGACGATCTAGCATATTACATTTAGGAGTAAGTTTTCTAGATTAAACACCCAATGTCAAATATCCCTCAACTACTGGCGAATGAATTTAACCTAGCACTGTATCAGGTGGAAAACGCCTTGGAACTTTTAGCCGAAGGTGCGACAGTTCCCTTTATCGCACGTTACCGCAAAGAGCGCACTGGGGAAATGAATGAAGTTCAACTGCGCCTCCTGTTTGAGCGATATGCTTATTTAACAGAATTGGCGGAACGGAAAGCAGTGATCTTGAATGCGGTGGACCAACAAGGCAAACTAACAGATGAACTGAAAGCTAAAATTTTATCTTGTTGCCAAAAAACCGAACTTGAAGATTTATATCTCCCCTATCGACCCAAACGACGCACCCGCGCCACCATTGCTAGAGAAAAAGGACTGGAACCTTTAGCCGAGTTGATCAAGTCCCTCAATAGCCAAAATACTGCAATAACATCACTAGAAGCAGCAGCAGCCCAGTATGTTTCTGCCAATCAGGGAGTAAAAACACCACTAGAAGCCATTAAAGGTGCTGCTGACATTTTAGCCGAAGAAGTGGCAGAAAAAGCGAATTTACGGGCATATATCCGTGATTATTTTTTAGCTGACGGGGTATTTGTCTCTCAAGTGAAAAAAGATCATCCCGAAGGTACAACCAAGTTTGAGATGTACCGTAATTACCAAATGGCGGTGAAGAATATTGCATCCCATAATATGCTGGCTTTGTGTCGCGGTGAGGCTGAGGGAATCTTAAATTATGAAATTGCTTTTGATGAAGATTTTATCCTTGACTATCTCAAATCAAAAGAAATTAAGAGCAAAAATAGCATAATTCGGGATTTTTATCAAGCCATGCTCAAAGACGCATTTAATCGCTTGATGAAAACTTCAATTATGACTGAGGTAATTTCTCAAAAGAAAACTCATGCTGATATTGAATCAATTAAAACTTTTGAAGCCAACCTGCGAGAATTATTATTATCAGCACCAGCAGGGATGAAACCAACACTGGCTATAGATCCTGGGTTTAGAACAGGGTGTAAAGTTGTGGTACTAGACAAAACCGGACAATTTTTAGAATACCAGGCAGTTTTCCCTCACCAAGCGGCAGAACAAAGGTCTAAAGCCGCCCAAACTATTAAAAATCTAATTACCAAATATCACATTGAGTTAATTGCTATTGGTAATGGTACAGCTTCGCGGGAAACAGATGAGTTTGTGGGGGAAGTATTACAACATATCCCAGTAAAACCAATTAAAGTTATAGTCAATGAATCTGGTGCTTCAATATATTCTGCCAGCAAAGTGGCATTGGCAGAGTTCCCTGATTTAGATGTTACCGTCCGTGGTGCCATTAGTATCGGTCGCCGTTTACAAGACCCTTTAGCGGAATTGGTGAAAATTGACCCTAAGTCTATTGGTGTGGGACAATATCAACATGATGTTGATCAAAAGTTGCTGAGAAAGAAATTAGATGAAACTGTAGAAAGTTGTGTTAATTACGTTGGCGTGGACTTAAACACAGCTTCTCAGGAACTTTTGACCTTTGTTTCTGGAATTACTCCTACAATTGCCAATAATATTGTTGCTTATCGCAATGAACATGGCCCGTTTCACAACCGCAAACAATTGCTAAAGGTAGCTAAATTAGGTCCAAAAGCTTTTGAACAGTCCGCGGGTTTTCTGCGAATTCGTGGTGGTGATAACCCTTTAGATAATACCGCAGTGCATCCAGAAAGTTACTCCGTGGTGCAAGCGATCGCATCTGACTTAAATGTATCCCTAAAGCAAGTAACACAAATTGCCGCCCAACTCAAAAATACCAACTTGACAAAATACGTTACTGACAGCATTGGCGAACCGACGCTGCGAGACATTATCAGTGAACTAGAGAAACCCGGTAGAGACCCCCGTGCTGAATTTAAGTATGCCACCTTTAGAGAAGGAATTAAAGAAATTACCGATTTACAAGCAGGAATGGATTTAGAGGGAATTGTCACCAATGTTGCTAATTTTGGTGCTTTTGTGGATATTGGCGTACATCAAGATGGTTTAGTACATATTTCCCAATTAGCTGATAGATTTGTTGATGATCCTCAAAAAATCGTCAAAGTAGGGCAAGTTGTCAAAGTGCGCGTGTTGGAAGTTAACCAAAAGTTAAGGCGTATTAGTTTGTCTATGAAAACATAGTGGGAGCCTGACAAGCCCTACGGTAAAATCATATTGTAAACGTTGTGTAGCGTGTCTTCAGACCGCGTAGCAACATCAGTTTAGAATCCCCTGTGTTTCAACCAGGGGAGATGTCAAGAAATCAGTTAAACAATAACAGCATTGTACTTAGGTCTTCGTGTTTTGGTGGTGAGTGATCACATTAATTTTACAACCAAGGCACTAAGACTCACTTTTTTATGAGGCTATTACAGTTAGCATATTATACCCAGCTTCATATTCAAATCATCAAAAAATAATCAGCCAAATGGTAGATTTTAAATCTATCTTTTATGAGATTTTATATTATAGCATTTATTCAAAAATAGAATCAAGATTGATCAAAAGTCTATTGGTTGTTGTTAGGTAAAAACAATGTGGCGAACACTTTTCAATACCATAGCTACAGCCTTGAGTTTATTAATTGTTGATTTAGTTGTACCGGGTGTAAATATTGCTAACTTTCCAGCTGCTTTAATTGCTGCTTTGGTCATTGGTTTAATTAATGGTTCACTAAAACCAGTTCTTTCTGCCCTTTCTTTACCGCTTAACTTTCTCACATTCGGCGGATTTTCTCTATTAGTTAACGGCTTTTGTTTCTGGTTAGCAGCAGTGCTGGTTCCTGGGTTCGCAGTTCGTGGACTGGTGGCATTTATTTTAGGTCCAGTGATTCTCTCTTTGTCTAGCACTTTCATTAACAAATATTTTGCCGAAAAGAGTGCAACTTTAAGCAGCAGTGATGTAAATACCCAAGGCGAATTACCTTCTAGATAAAAAATCAGGAAATCATGAAATTAGTTCGTTTACTTTTAGGTTTATTAGTGCCTCCTTTAGGCGTTTTTCTCACAGTGGGGGCAGGTCCAACTTTGTTAATCAACATCTTACTTACGCTTTTAGGTTGGCTTCCTGGTAGTATCCATGCAGTTTGGGTTATTGCTAAACATGAACAAACAATGAATCAAGAAAGACGTATTTATTAAATTGAGGTTTGTGATAAAAATAGGGGGTTCAGCACCGCCCTATTATTTATTTTGTAGCAAATTTTATGAGCCTAGTTATTTTGAGTGAGTTCTTTGTGTTTCTCTGCTGGTTCTTCTTCTTTGAACATATCAGCAGTTGATAGCAATAACTCTCTTAAAGTTTGTTTAATTTGATGCTCTTTTTTAGCTATGGCTGCACCAGCTTCACCTAGTTTATCTTCTAATCGCGATCGCTTCTCTTCCACTTGTGTGGCTACAGCTTCGGCTTGGGGGCGGGTCTGATCGTACCATTGTTTTGCTTCGTCGAGATAATCTTTAATTTCTTTGTCTCTCCCGCCATAGCGTGCGGCTAAATTGGCGCGGATAATGGCTAATTGCGCTTGCAGTTGAGCGTAACGTTTTTTTAATAAAGCCGCTTCTTCACTATCTTTAATGGCGTTGATGGCGGAAGTAATGGCATTTTTAGTCTCATCAGTTTTATCTTTACCTGTGTCTGCAATTTCTGTTAAAATACCATCAACTTCTTGCTGAATTTGTTCTTCTTCACGGTTTAATTGAGCTTGTAACTTTTTCAACTCCGCTTGAGTTTTGGCAATAGTCTCCTGTCTTTTACTGTTAACACCTTCTAAAGCACCTTCAATTGATGCTGTTACCGCCTCTTTAATTTCTGTGCTTTTGTCTTGGAAGTTTTCAACCACAGCCGAAACTGCATCCTTTACCAGAGAACGAATTTCACCAGAACCTGTTTTTAATTCCGTACTCAGTTGAGAAACAGCAGTTTTGACAATCTCACGGATGCGGTCACTTCTTAACTTGCCAGTTTCTCTAACTTGCTGGAGATCAGTTTTAATTTGGTCTTTGATGTTGTTAGGCATTGTTAACTTTATCCTGTTTAGCTAATGTAGGGTTTGCTGAAAAAGTTATTTGTAAGAATAGGGAATAGGGTTCTGATCTTCCTTGTACCTTTTTAACCTCTCAGGTACGATAATCATTGATATGTTCAGGTTTTACCTTGATTCAGGCATATCTAATGTATATTTTTATAGATGGTTAAATAAATAAACACTTCCTTTAGATATAAAAGATTGTTGACCCTGGGTTATAAAGCAAAAATTTAAAATTAAGGTGGATTTCCTAAACCCTATGGTAAGCAAGCTCTATGGAGTCCTAGTTACTTTGTGTCTTCTGTTGGTGCTGCGCCACTTGAGGTGCTGAAGAAATATATCCAGAATCAAGAAAAGCCGTCGTTCTACGACGGGGTTTTAAACCCATTTTTTTGATAAAGACAGTAGGGCGGACACTTTGAGTTTAGACATTTTACAGCCCACTGTTTATAACCCGTCCAGGAAATATTATTTTTCAGCCACTCATGATAGTTCCTAGCATCTACAATATTTAAGCAGACACGATTACAGTCCCAGAGGAGAATTTTTGGTGGATTCCCGATACAACCCAGCAGACATTGAGGAAAAATGGCAGAAAAAATGGGCAGAACTACGCTTAGATCAAACCCCTGGAAATAGTGACCAGCCAAAATTCTATGCCCTTTCCATGTTCCCTTATCCATCGGGCAGCCTCCACATGGGTCACGTCCGCAATTACACAATCACTGATGTGATTGCACGCCTCAAGAGAATGCAAGGATATAGAGTACTGCACCCCATGGGGTGGGACGCTTTTGGTTTGCCAGCAGAAAACGCCGCCATTGACCGAGGAGTACCACCAGCAAAGTGGACTTATCAAAACATTGCCCAAATGCGCCAACAATTACAGCGTCTTGGTTTGTCTATTGATTGGGATAGCGAAATAGCCACTTGTTCACCTGATTATTATAAGTGGACACAGTGGATTTTTTTGCAATTCTGGCAAGCTGGGTTAGCTTATCAAAAAGAAGCAGCAGTAAACTGGGACCCTGTTGACCAAACTGTGGTAGCTAACGAACAAGTTGATAGCGAAGGACGTTCTTGGCGTAGTGGAGCTAAAGTTGAGCGTAAACTATTACGGCAGTGGTTTTTAAAGATTACCGACTATGCCGAAGAATTACTCAATGATTTAGATAAATTAACAGGTTGGCCGGAACGGGTCAAGTTAATGCAGGCTAACTGGATAGGTAAATCCACAGGCGCTTATTTAGAATTTCCTGTGGTGGGGATGGATGAAAAAATCCCCGTGTACACCACACGCCCAGATACTGTTTATGGTGTGAGCTATGTAGTCTTAGCACCAGAACATCCTTTAACTAAAGTTGTCACCACCAAAGCGCAAAAAAAACCGGTAGAAGCTTTTATTCAAGAAGTTTCCCAACAAAGCGAGTTAGAACGTACTGCGGAAGATAAACCAAAGCGGGGTATCCCCACTGGTGGCAAAGTAATCAACCCCTTTACGGAGGAAGAACTCCCCATCTGGATTGCTGATTATGTACTATATGAATATGGTACTGGGGCAGTCATGGGTGTACCTGCTCATGACGCGCGAGATTTTAAATTTGCCCGTGTTTATAATTTACCTATTGAGTTTGTCATTGCTTCTTCTGAAGACGTGGCAGATTTTGATTTAACACCAGCATCACCAACAGATGAAATCACAAAAGTTATTAATATTGAATATAACGAGGCATATACCGAACCAGGAATTTTAATTAACTCTGGGTCTTTTACTGGCATGAATTCCACAGATGCCAAAGCAGCAATTATTAAATATGCTGAAGAACACAATTTCGGGCAACTGCGAATACAGTATCGCCTGCGGGATTGGTTAATTTCCCGACAAAGGTACTGGGGCGCACCCATACCAGTTATTCACTGCCCTAATTGTGGCATAGTGCCAGTACCAGATGAGGATTTACCAGTTAAGTTACCAGAAGAAGTGGAATTGACTGGACGCGGTGGTTCACCTTTGACTCAGTTAGAAAGCTGGGTAAATGTTCCCTGTCCCACTTGCGGTACTCCAGCCCGGCGAGAAACCGATACCATGGATACTTTTATTGATTCCTCTTGGTATTTCCTGCGCTATCCTGATGCTCAAAATCAACAACAAGTATTCGACCCGGCTAAAACTAATGACTGGATGCCAGTAGATCAGTATGTGGGTGGTATTGAACACGCCATTTTACACTTACTCTACTCTAGATTTTTTACTAAAGTGCTGCGAGATAGGGGTTTATTGAACTTTGACGAACCTTTTGAACGTTTGTTAACTCAAGGCATGGTACAGGGTTTAACTTACATCAATCCCCGCAAAAGCGGTAAAGAGAAATGGGTTCCCTCTTATTTAGTCAACCCCGCAGACCCCCGCGATCCCCAGACAGGAGAACCATTAGAACGTCTTTATGCCACCATGTCTAAATCTAAGGGTAATGGTGTCGCACCGGAAGATGTAATTAGTAAGTATGGTGTTGATACAGCCCGGATGTTCATTTTGTTCAAAGCACCGCCAGAAAAAGACCTAGAGTGGGACGAAGCCGATGTTGAGGGGCAATTCCGCTTTTTAAATCGGGTGTGGCGCTTGGTGACAGATTATGCTACTGGGGGAGTTTCACGCCAACAAGCCCAACTCTCTGATTTAACTAAGCCAGAAAAGGAATTACGGAGGGCAATTCATACAGCTATTCAGGCTGTAACAGAAGATTTAGAGGACGAATATCAATTTAATACCGCAGTTTCTGAATTGATGAAGTTAAGTAATGCCCTCACTGATGCCCCCTGCAAAAATTCACCAATTTATACAGAAGGTATTGAGACTTTGGTGATTATGTTAGCGCCCTTTGCCCCACACATTGCCGACGAGTTGTGGCAGTTATTGGGTAATACTAATTCCATCCACACTCAAACTTGGCCATCTTTCGACCTAGGGGCTTTGGTGGCTGAGGAAATTACCTTGGTAATTCAAGTTAACGGCAAAAAACGCGCTGATATTTCTGTTCCTGCACAAGCTGATCAAGCAGAGTTAGAAAAGTACGCCCGTGAATCTGAAGTGGTTCAGCGTTACATTGAAGGCAAGGAAATTAAAAAGGTGATTGTGGTTCCCGGAAAGTTAGTGAATTTTGTAGTTGCTTAACTCGACTTTATCCATTTTTACGCTCAGGCGATTGGCTTCGCCACTGCCGTAGGCAATCGCCATTTAAACACCAAAGACCCCATTTGTGTAATCTGTATATACTACAAACTGAATGGCGGAATGTGGAATACAACAGCGCCAATACTCACCCCAAGCATTCATCAACTAATATATAATAAGATTGAGTTGATCCGTAGCCACTGGGAAAGCTACCTATAACTTTCACCAGGTCAGCGAATGCACAATACCACTGATTCCAGAGGTCATCCCAAGTGCCGGAAACAAAAATTCACGGATTGCAGCAACAGGTTTTCTTGTCTTGGGTGGGGCGGATACGGTGGTGGTTTCCGTAACCGCTACTAAGTTTTTCAACTTGAAATTTCACCTAAAAGTCTTAAGATTAGACAAAACTCTGTTTTTTGTATACTCTAGTTAACTGAATTTGTTACCACTGTCGATCTATCAATTAAGTCAATTTAGCAGGAGAGATAATGACCCAAATCATAGTGGGTGAAAATGAAGCAATCGAATCGGCCTTACGTCGCTTTAAACGAGAAGTTTCCAAGGCAGGGATTTTTCCAGATATGAGGAAGCATCGTCACTTTGAAACGCCCCTAGAAAAACGCAAGCGCAAAGAAATTGCCAAGCACAGGCAAAGTAAAAGACGTTTCCGTAATTAAAGACCGACTAGGTTGAAATCAAGGCCCTCAGATTGTCCATGAGGGCTTTGGTTATCCTAACCGCCAATCCAACGCTTATGCTACCCCTTAATGGTAGTATTTAATCACAAACATCTCCCGCATAAAGATATAAGCTAAAAGCATACCTGCTATAAGTTATCTCAGGTCCTATGCACAAGTATACATCTGGAAATAACGGAGATTTCATTCGCCAACTTGCTACTCTGGCAGCAATTGTTGGCGCTTTTGTGGTCAACTTGATTTCAAATATTTTTCCCCTCAATGGCATGAGTATAGGAGAGATTTCTAATACTTTGTTTGCTAATGTGCTGATTATCCCTGCCAACTATGCCTTTGCCATTTGGGGACTCATTTATCTGGGATTGTTCACTTTTGCAATTTACCAACTTCTCCCCAACCACAGGTATGATGCGGATTTACGCAACATAGGATATTTGTTGGTTATTGCCTTAGTCGCTCAAAGTATCTGGGTATATCTTTTTCTCTCTAGGCTTTTTGCTGTTTCTGTCATAGCAATACTGTTAATTCTATTACCACTGATTGTTGCCTATTCCCGCTTAGGAATTGGTAAAAAGCGTGTCTCTCAGAGTAAGAAATGGTGCGTTTATTTTCCCATCAGTATTTATCTGGGTTGGATTAGCGTGGCTACCGTTGTTAATTTGGCTTCTGCTTTGTACTTTCAAGGATGGAATGGGTGGGGGATTTCTCCTGAGTTATGGACTGCTATGATGTTATTGGTGGCTGGTATCATTGCAGCAGTGATTGTCATCCAGCGTCAAGACTTTGCTTATGCAGGAGTGACAATATGGGCATTGGTGGCGATCGCTCTCAAGCATTGGAATAACTCTTTAGTCAGGAACGTGGCATTAACTTTGGCAACTGTCCTGGTTTTCCTCATCACCATGAAAAGTGTCAGAAATGAACCTACAGCGACATGAACGGAAAGATTGGTCATGACACCTTTAGCTCGCTCTACCACTCTATCCCTACAGCAAGGGCCGGACAATTTGCGCCGAAATAAGCCGCCACCAGAGAAAATATAATTTCTGAGGTTTTAACTACCAGTTATAGTTTTTAAATGGGCATTAAATCTGGCATTTTGCAAAACTTCAACTGTTGTGCTGGGATTTTGCACGCAATATTGCCAACCCAATCGCACAAATTTCCGGGAACTTGGCGAACCTATAATTCCAATTACTGGCGTTTTCGCTTTTTCTTTATCCCCTGAATATTCTTGTAGGATTGTTTTTAAATCATGTAGTTTTTCGATGTCGCGTGCTTGTTCAAGATTAAGTTCTACCATCACCATTTTCACCTCCTCCACTTTTTCTACATCTTCCACAATTAGTTGGTTTTGCTCATCTCGTCGGTCTACTTTACCCCAAATAATTAACCTTTCATCAACTTTGAGTTGCTCACTGATACGTTCATAAGTTTTGGGAAAAACAATGGCTTCTGATTGGGTAGTTAAATCTTCTATTTGTAAAATAGCCATTTGCTCGCCTTTTTTGGTCATCACTTTTTTGACATGATTGAGCATGATGACCGCACAGATTCTTGTATCTTCTTTTTGTTCGTTAAGTTGTGCGAGATTTATGGGAGAGAGAAGTGATGCAGCCTGTCTTAGAGATTTTAAGGGATGATCTGACACATAAAATCCTAGTAATTCTTTTTCCATGCGTAACTTTTCCTGTGGCGGAAAGTCCTGGACTGGTTCAGCCTTGGGAGCAGTTTCAAAAGCATTACTAGCTGTTTCATTCTCACTATTGCTAAAATTACCACCTAATAAATCAAACAAATTTCCTTGACCACTAGCCCGATCTTTAGCCCGGGACTGGGCCCAATCATAAACCAGTTCTAAATCATGAATTAACTGTTTACGGTTTGGTTCTATTTTGTCAAAGGCTCCACAGTTAATCAATGATTCCACCGTGCGGCGGTTAACAGCACGCAAATCCAGGCGATCGCAAAAATCAGCCAGTGATTTAAATTCGCCCCCCTCTTCTCGCGCTGACAAAATACAGGCGATCGCATTTTGTCCTACATTCCGCACTGCGGTAAATCCAAATAAAATCTTGCCTCCTGCCGGAGTAAAATCTAGTCCAGAACGATTAATGTCGGGCGGATCTATTTTAATACCCATACTAGCGCAGTTATTAATGTATTTCTGCACTTTATCTGTATCCCCACTGTTAGCAGTCAACAGCGCCGCCATATACTCCAATGGATAATTAGCTTTTAAATATGCTGTTTGATAAGTAACATATCCATAGGCGGTGGAATGGGACTTATTGAAACAATTAGAGGCTATCAAACCATTTTTAATAGCAAAGTTATGGTCATTCTCAACCCCAATATCATAGACATTTTCTAGACCTACATATTTACGACTACTGATTTTGATCATTTTTACCAACTCCAAGATTTTAATAAGTATATGTACTCAGGCAACTATTAACCATGCTAATTTTAGATTGCCATTGTAGGTAAAACCAATCCCCAATCCAATATCTAAAATTGGATAATTTTAAGATTCAATGTTAAGATAGTGGGAATGTGAGATAAGTAGACAACGTAAAAAGTATTTCCGAGTTGGAATACTGCGGGATTGCTTAGTCTACGCAATTAAATAAAGTTATATCTTACACCAAGTGATATCTTGAGTCAAACCCTTTTAAAACGGTTCAAAATCTTGATTATCCATTAGTCAGCGCAGGCAGACCTTGTTTGTTGTCCGGCGTTTTCTAGTAGCTAGGGCTGGGTGTAAGATGCCCAAGTTAGGCAAAAACTCCTTTGAGAGAGTACGGTAAGACAGGCCGGACTTTAGGCTTGGTGAAGAAATTCCTTTGCTTTGATAAGTTACGTCAAAGTAAGCGGTTTCCCAAAAACCAAGAATTTCCTGATTTATAATCGGGAAAGTGTCAAAACTGAATGTCTAGGTAAAAATTAACAGGATTAGATTAAGGAAACTCATGTCCCGATACAGAGGGCCACGCCTCAGAATTGTACGTCGCTTAGGCGAATTGCCAGGATTAAGTCGCAAAAGTCCAAGAAAAGCCTATCCACCAGGCCAACATGGTCAAAACCGGAAAAAACGCACTGAGTATGCAGTTCGTCTAGAAGAAAAGCAAAAAATTCGGATGAACTACGGTTTAACCGAAAAGCAACTACTACGCTACGTGCGTAAAGCTAGACGTGTAACCGGTTCCACCGGACAAGTGCTGCTACAACTGCTAGAAATGCGCTTGGATAATACCGTTTTTCGTTTGGGTATGGCTCCCACGATTCCAGCGGCTCGCCAGCTGGTAAATCACGGTCATGTAACTGTCAACGGTCGGAGAGTAGATATTGCTAGTTATCAGTGTCGTCCCGGTGAAGTAATTGCAGTCAGAGATAGGGAACTTTCTCGGAAGTTGGTAGAAGCCAATTTACAATATCCCGGTTTAGCCAATCTCCCCAGTCACCTGGAATTTGACAAAGCTAAATTAACTGGTAAAGTAAACAGCGTCATTGAGCGAGAGTGGGTGGCGTTACAAGTTAATGAACTGCTCGTGGTGGAATACTACTCACGTAAAGCCTAGTTATTGGTGGATTACCACTCCCCGCCCTCAAGGGTGGGGTTATGACAGTTTAAGCCAAATCTAAATAAATCATACTAAATACTACAAATACTACATGGTTAGCGATTAATTTCTTGTAGGTCAAGAGCATAATTTAATCGCAGGACATTGACCCCCGGTTCACCAAAAATAGAGAGAAATCTGCCATCCGTATATCTATTAATTAAAGGTATTATTTCATCATCTTGTAGGTCACGAGCGCGAGCAACTCGCCTCAACTGCTCCCTTACTGCTGTTAAAGAAATATGTGGGTCTAACCCAGAACCAGAAGTATAAATAAAGTCAGCCGATGGTTGAATATTTTCCTCTTGGAACTGATTCACCTGTTGGGTAATTCGATCTAGCAGCGCTGGATTACTAGGGGCTAAATTACTACCACCTGATATACCAGTGGGGCTGGCCTTGTCTCCTTGGCTATACCCCACACTACTGGGGCGAGTGTGAAAATAACGCTCTGATGTAAATCCTTGCCCAATTAAAGTTGAGCCAATGGCTTGTGCTTCTACATTCAGCATCACGCTACCATTGGCTTGAAATGGAAACAAGGCTTGACCTGTGATCAATATTGCCAAAGGATAAATAATTGCCGTGAGTAACCATAACACCAAAGTCATGCGAATCGCCTTGATGATTTCTTGAATAAAAGTCATAAAAATTTCCCAGGTACTGAGTTTTATACCAAACCAGTGATTGCAATTAGCATATCTATTAACTTAATACCGATAAACGGCGCAATTAACCCACCCAAACCATAAATCAAGATGTGGCGTTGTAACAATTGATTAGGATTATGATACTTTAAATCAACACCTCTCAAAGCCAAGGGAGTCAAAGCGGGGATGATTATAGCATTATAAATTAGTGTTGATAATACCGCAGAATTAGCGCTAGATAAATTCATAACATTCAAAGCTTGCAGATGAGCGCCGGCAAAAATCACTGGTATAATTGCTAAATATTTACCAATATCATTGGCCAAGGAAAATGTAGTCAAAACCCCACGGGTAATTAATAATTGTTTAGCAATACTGATGATATCAATTAACTTGGTGGGATCAGAATCTAAATCTATAATATTGGCGGCTTCTTTTGCCATTTGAGTGCCTGTATTCATGACAATACTAACATCAGCCTTGGCCAGCGCTGGAGCATCATTAGTACCGTCTCCCGTCATAGCCACTACTTTACCTGCTGCTTGTTTTCTCTGAATAACATTAACTTTATCCTCTGGTGTGGCCTCAGCAATAAAGTGATTTACCCCCGCTTCCTGGGCAATGACAGATGCGGTGATCATGTTATCGCCGGTGATCATAATAGTATTGATCCCCATCCTGTGTAATTGCTGGAAACGGTCGCGGATAGTGGGTTTAATCATATCTTTGAGATAAATTACACCATAAATTTCTTGATCGAGACAAACTGCTAGGGGTGTACCTCCTTGTTGGGAAATTTTTTCGTAGATAGTATTTAATTCTGGTGGCGTTCTTCCATTGCGGACACGGACAAATTCTTTAATTGCGCTTACTGCTCCTTTACGGGCCTCACGTCTTCCGGATAAGTTTGTACCACTAATTCGGGTGGACTCAGAAAATTCTACCCCTACTGCTTGACTGAGATCAAAATCAAATCTTGCCCCATAGCTTTGTGCCAGTCGGATAATTGATTTGCCTTCTGGTGTCTCATCAAATATGCTGGCAGCTAAGGCAATATCAGCCATTTCCTTTAATGAATGGCCATTCACGGGGATAAACTCTTCTGCCAAGGGATTGCCTAGGGTAATTGTGCCGGTTTTGTCAAGAATTAAGGTATCGACATCACTACAAATTTCCACAGGCTGTCCGGATGTGGCAATAATGTTAAATTGGGCGATGCGATCCATGCCAGCAATACCAATGGCACTTAATAATCCACCGATGGTAGTGGGAATCAGGGATACTAACCAGGCGATTAAAATGGGTACGTTGATGGGATTTTCTACATAGTGAGCAAATGCGGGCAGGGTAGCCACTGACAATAAACAAACTAAGCTCAAAACTGCTAGTAAGATTGTCAAGGTGATTTCATTCTGTGTTTTGCCGCGTTCTTTTCCTTCTAAGGAAGCAATCATCTGGTCGTAAAACCCTTTACCCGGGTTAGATGTGATGCAGACAATTATCTCATCCGCAATAATACGTGTACCGCCGATAACCCAACCCGCCACATCTGAGCCTGACTCTTTGAGAATGGGTACTGTTTCGCCGGTAATTACTGACTCATCCACTGAGGCTGTACCCATGATGACTTTGCCATCCGCAGGAATGATATCTCCCGCTACTAAATAAACGGTGTCATTTTGCCGGAGGCTGGCGGCGGGAACTTGGGAAATTGTGCCATCGGGAGCCAGTTTTTTGGCGATGATCTCTGACTTTCTAGCTCGCAGGGTATCGGCTTGGTCTTTACCGCGTCCTTCAGCTAATGCTTCGGCAAAATTAGCGGAAACAACAGTGAAAAACAAAATTCCTGTTAGTAAACCGTAAAAAAGTTGTGAATTATTTTCTGGCGACGGGGTAGTTAAGTTGGGATCAATGGTGAATACTAAGCTAACAAGTGTTCCCAGCCAAACTAAAAACATGACTGGATTTTGAATTGCATATCTGGGATCAAGTTTGACAAAAGCATCTCTAACGGCTCTGAGATACAGTCTTTTGGCATTTATCCGGAACTTTGTCAAAGCTTGGCGGCTAAGGCCAGAACGAAAACGAGAAGTAGGTGCAAGGTTCATTTCATCTGGGGAATGGGGAATGGGGAATAAAGAATGGAGCCTTTGATCATTGGGTTTAAGTAGTTCTAACTACCGGAAGCCAGTTTAAAACCTTCGCCAATTGGACCTAAAGCCAATAGGGGAAAGAAAGCCAACATTCCCAAAATCAAAACTAATGCAGCTGTGGTACTGGTGAATATTAATGAGTCTGTTTTTAGGATAATGGGGGTGGGTGGGATTGTTGGTTTACGAGACATACTGTCAGCTAATAGCAAAATGCCAATCATCGGAATGTACCGCCCAGCAAACATAGTGAAACAAGTGCTTAAATTCCACCATAGGGTACTGTTGTCTAGTCCCTGTAAGCTAGAGGCATTATTGGCACTAGCTGCGGCATATTCATAAACTACTTGGGAAATACCGTGAAATCCGGGATTGGTAATTCCAGATAGGGAAAAAGGATAAGCCAATGTAATGGCACTGGGAATCAACACTAAAATTGGATGAATCAGCAAGATTACACTGGCAAGGATGATTTCTCGCCGTTCAATTTTGCGTCCTAAAAGTTCTGGGGTAGTTCCCACCATTAACCCTGTTAAGAACACACCCAAAATTAAGTAAATAAATAGGTAAGCTGTGCCAGTTCCTTGACTTCCCCAGATTATGCCAAGGAATAAGTTAAATAGGCTGGCAAATAATCCTGGTGGCATCAATGAATCTTGCATTCCATTGACAGCACCAGAGGTGGCTGTGGTGATCACTGCCCAAAGTGCTGTTTGTGTCACACCCAGTCTGATTTCTTTGCCCTCTAAATTAGGCTGCTGTGATTCCAATATACCATTTACCAGGGGATTACCTTGTTGTTCTCCATCTACGGCTAACCAAATCAGAATCACCAAGACTACAAATGTCATCCCAAATACCAGCCAAGCTTGTTTGCTATTTTTAGTAAATATGCCGTAGGTTTGAATTAATGATGCTGGAATGGCCATCATGGCCACGATTTCGATTAAATTAGTAGCGCCATTGGGATTTTCTAAGGGGTGGGCTGAGTTAACGCCAAAAAAACCAGATCCGTTATCACCCAACATTTTAATCATCTCAAAGGAGGCCACTGGCCCTCTAGCAATATATTGGGTGCTGCCTTCTAAGGTTTGCACTACTAGGGTTCCATCTAAGGTTTGCGGCACACCAAAGAAAACTAAAGCGATCGCTCCCATTACTGATATGGGTAATAATATCCTGGTGATGGCAAGAGTGAGATCAACGTAAAAGTTACCCAGTTTTTTCCCAGTCAAACCACGAATAAAGGCAATTCCTACCGCTAAACCTGTAGCTGCTGAGGTGAACATCAAAAACCCTAAAGCTGCTACCTGGCTAAAATAACTCAAGGTGGTTTCCCCTGTGTAGTGTTGTTGTCCTGTATTTGTGATAAATGACACTACAGTATGCAGTAATATATCCCATGTTGGGGCATCAAATCCATTAGGATTCCAAGGTAGTAATTTCTGACAAAATATTATTGCGTATACTAAGATACCCATACACAGGTTACTATACAGCACAGCCCGGATATACTGCCAACCTGTCATATCTTGTTTAGTCCCCACACCTGCTAAAACAAAAAAGCTACGCTCTATCGGCTTCATGAGCAGGTCTAGCAGTGTTCTTTCTCCCAAAAAAACACGGGCTATATATCTTCCCAAAAGGGGAACCATTGCTACAACAATACACAGGGTTAAGCCGATTTGCCAAAAACCTTGTCCCATTTATTTCCCACTCAATACAAATTTAATAGTGAAAGCTAAAGGTTTGTCAATTATTACTATTTTTCAGATTCCTGAACAAGTTTCCGTAAAAAATACTGAAAATATAGTTTCATATCATTCATGAATATCACCCCTAGTAAACACGCCCCAAACTAAACCCAAAGTTAGCAGAAAATTATATTGCATATTTAACTTTTTTGGTAGCAATAAAAGTTAAATTCAAATTTATTTCACCTTAGCTTGATCTTAACTAAGGTAATATAAAATTTATTACATTATATTGAGCGGATCAACATCTATAGTTAAACTGACACCATCACTACAAAGCGATCGCACTGACTCCCAATCGGGTAACTGTGGCAAAGCATGGGGAGCAAATTTCAGTAATATTTGCCAGCGATAACGGTTAGCTACCCGCACCACGTTAGCTGGGGCTGGTCCGAGAATTTCCAAATCTTGACTAGAACTTAAAGTTGTGGCCATGATTTGAGCGGTATTTTGTACTTGAATAGGGTCTAAACTACTTAGGCGTAATAAAATTAACCTGCCATAAGGGGGATAATTCAGGGCTTGGCGCTGTTCTAATTCCGTTTGGCAAAAAGACTGATAATCATGTTGTTGTACTGCGGCAATTACGGGATGTTCTGGGGTGTAAGTTTGCACAATTACCCTGCCGGGATCATCGCCTCTACCAGCACGACCAGCTACTTGAGTCAAGGTTTGAAAAGTCCTTTCATTGGCGCGATAGTCTGATAAATGCAATAAACCATCAGCAGAAACAACACCCACAAACGTCACTTGGGGTAAATCTAAACCTTTGGTGATCATTTGTGTTCCCACTAATAAATTAGCTTCACCGTTGGCAAATTGAGTCAGTAGGGTACGGTGTGCGCCTTTGTTGCGGGTGGTATCGCTATCAAAACGGATAAAACTCAACTGAGGGAACTGTTTGGCTAGTTCCTGGGCGACGCGCTGAGTACCGCTACCAAAGAATTTGAGGTAAGGGGAACTGCACTGGGGGCATTGCTGGGGATGCGATCGCGTATAGTTACAGTAATGACAGCGTAGTAATTGCGGCGCTCCTGCTTCCGTCTGGTGATAGGATAGCGACACATCACAATGGGGACACTCAATCGCATATCCACAACTACGACAAGAAACAAAAGTACTATGTCCCCGGCGATGGATAAATAAAATTCCCTGTTGTTGCTTTTCTTGCAGCTCATGCAGCGCTGCTTGTAGGGGTCTACTAAATATAGAGCGATTTCCCTGCTGTAACTCAAGCCGCATATCCACTAATTCCACTGGTGGTAATGGCCGGGAGTAAATGCGTTGGGGGAGGGAGAGGTAATAACAGTGGGGTGTGGGGATAGAAGAGTTGGTTAAACTTAGCCAACTTTCTAACGAAGGGGTAGCGGAACCTAAAACCAAAGGACAGTTTTCTAATTCGGCTCGCCATTGGGCGACGGTGCGGGCGTGGTAGGTGGGAATGGGAGCATCCTGTTTAAAACTACCGTCGTGTTCCTCGTCTAAGATGATTAAACCTAAGTTGGTTAATGGCGCAAAAATGGCGCTACGAGTACCGATGACAATTTGAGCTTCTCCTGTGAGCATTTGTCGCCAGGTGTCATAACGTTCTCCTTCAGAAAGGGCGCTGTGATAAACGCTCACCTTACCCCCGAAACGAGCGCGGAAACGGTCGGTTAGCTGGGGGGTGAGTCCAATTTCTGGAACCAAGACCAGGGCAGATTTTCCCTGCTCCAGCAGAGGAGCTATGGCTTGTAAGTATACTTCTGTTTTCCCTGAACCAGTAATACCATGCAGCAAGACCTGAGCAAATCCATTTAGGGCTTGTATGGTGGTTAAGGCGTTTGCTTGGTGAATATTTAAAGTTTTGGGGCTATCTTGAGCTAATCCTAGTCCTTGTTCTGTTCGCAGCACTTCTTTTTCTTCGATGACAATGTAGCCCTTTTGCGCCATCGTCTTCAGGGTAGAGGAACTAGCATGACAAATTTGCAATAATTCACTTTGCCATAATTCCCCCCCCCGTCGCCGCAATATTTCTAAAATTTCTCTTTGGCGAGTAGTTAAGTCACCATCAATGGAACCAATCAAGGTGACGGCTTTTTGTTGTTTTGGTCGATTAAGTCGCGGTGGTTCTAAATAACTTTCTACTAACCCAAATTGCAATAACTCCCTGACACCTCTATAGGCTGTTTTGATCTTTTTTTGTAGGTAAATAAAACTATAGTCTCCTGCGGGTTGACTTTGCAAAAGGTTTAAGACTTGTTGGGCTGGGGGACTGAGAAAAGTTAAAAATGAGGAAATTTCGGTTTTTATTTCTCCACTTGACACTAAGCGGATACGACGTTGCGATCGCCCCAGTAACCCTGGTGGTAGTGCTACCCGGATCACCTGAATCAAAGGCGTATAGTAATATGTCGCTACTCGATTTAATAATTCCCAATAGCTACTGGCGAAGAATCCTTCGCTGACTATATCTTCTACTTCCCGGATTTTTTCTGGTGGTAGCTCAATATTTAGTTTTGTCAATAAACGAATGGCGATCGCTCCCACTATTTGAGTCCCAAATGGTACACTCAAAATATCACCTGGTTTAATTTTTAACTGATTCGGCAGTCTATAAGTAAATAGTCCCGTAGTTCCTGGACAGTCTACCAGCACTTCAATCCAGCGATTCACATTTTCAGACTGGTAAGTTTCCTTTGGTTCAGCCACTACCAATTTTAGTGAATTTATCCCGCTTTTATACATATTTTTTTCAATTTTTGCACTTAGTTTTTTTGAGTTTAGTTAACTTTATAAAACATTTTGATTTTTAGCGGTAAATTGTATTTCATAATACTTTTATCACCCATAATACTTGATAATTTGCCTTTTCTGTAATTTACCAGACAATTTTGTCTTAACAATACGTGGCATAAATATTTAAAGTCCACTAGAAAATATAAACTTATCTCTCCTGAGATAGCAGATCATAGTCTGACTAACTACTAAATAGGATATAGTGTTTTTCAGCCTGTTGGTAGATATTCAACCCTTTGTGTCTGTGAGATGCTTTTATACAAATAAGTTATTCCAGAAATTAGACTGGTCAACCCATGTGTTTCAGGAAGCTCGATGAAATAAGCATGGCAACCCAAGACTATAAATTCTGTAATAATTTTTCACCTGTCAAGCTTAAAAATTTATGTAACTATATAAAAGGTTAGGCTAGGGAGGTGTAAAGGCTGAGTTGTTTTCATTTGTTAAAGTGGATAAAGGTTGAGGGGATTTGACAGATTTGGGTCTTAAGAAAAAAATAAGAAATATCTCTGTTGGAACCTGAGAAGATAGTTTTTGGGTGCAAAAACCAGTATTTGTTAGAGGTTCTATGGAACAAGAACCAAGAAATGACAGCTAGGGACTGGTTTTCACTAATGAATAAGCAATGAGTAAGAAGATGTAACTGGATGAGGGTAAATAAAGTTAAAAAGGATGGGAGGCGTGTTTACTCGCAACATAAATGGGTTTATTCCTGCTGAATTACTTATTGGTCTGATCAAGGGGTGCATTTGTTTGTTAGGGAAAACTACTAACCTTCAAGCAAGCGGCTGTCAATAAATTATGTACCAAACAAAGCAAAAATCCCTAAAGGAAACTATGAACATTGCTGAATTGGGAACAATGGAAATACTGGAAACCACTGCCGAACATGAGGAACAGTCACTCGAACTTCTAGAACCGGTGATGGAGTTAGAAGCCCCAATCATGGAAAATCTCGAATCCGAGGAACGTGATGGGGATGATATGGCAGCTGCTCGACCTTCAGGATACAATAAAACCGAGCATGATGATGCTGTGGGCGCATTTTTTAAAGAAATGGCCCGTTATCCGTTGTTAAAACCCGACGAAGAAGTAGAGTTAGCGCGGCGAGTCCGGTTTCTGGAGGAAGTTAGGGAGGTACAAGCCGCTTTGGAATTACAACTGGGACAAAGTGCAACTAAGGTACAAGTGGCCTCCCAGCTAGAAATGACAGAAAAGCAACTAGACAATCGCTTATATCAAGGTAGAGTAGCCAAACGGAAAATGATTCGCTCAAACCTGAGATTAGTGGTGTCAATTGCCAAGCGCTACCTAAATCGGGGCGTACCTTTTCTAGATTTAATTCAGGAAGGGGCTATGGGTTTAAATCGGGCTACAGAAAAATTTGATCCCGATAAAGGTTATAAGTTTTCTACCTATGCTTACTGGTGGATCAGACAAGCAATCACCCGGGCGATCGCCAACGATGCGCGAACCATCCGTTTACCCATCCACATCGTTGAAAAACTTAACAAACTCAAAAAAGCCCAACGAGAACTAAAGCAAAAACTCTGTCGCAATCCCAACGAAGCAGAAATGGCAGAAGCTTTAGAAATTACCGTGCAACAACTGCGCCAATTGCAACAGTTAAGGCGACAAGCACTGTCTCTCAATCACCGTGTCGGTAAAGAAGAAGACACGGAACTGATGGACTTACTAGAAGATGAAGACAACCTCTCTCCCGAAGCAAAAATGAATGAAAACATGATGCGTCAGGAGATTTGGGATGTTTTGGGGGATGTGCTGACCCCTAGGGAGAAAGACGTAATTTCTTTGCGCTACGGTTTGACCACCAGCGAACCTTGTACTTTAGAGGAGGTGGGCAATATGTTTAACCTGTCCCGTGAACGAGTGCGACAAATTCAAAGTAAAGCTATGCGGAAGTTACGCCGCCCTCATATTGCCAAGCGCTTAAAGGGATGGTTAATCTAAATTCTCAATGCAAGTCCTGAATCAAGTCTGTAGCTATTAGAGCTTTTGTCGGTCTAGTGAGGTACATTTTAATTTGACTAGCCAATTGCTGAACAAGCCATAAGATGCCAACTCAAGTAGTCACACAGCTAAGTATAATCTTAGTCAAGCTGAGTAGGGGGGCTTTGACACTCCCAAGACGATATGATTTAATAAGTCATATTAGAATCCCCTGTGTTTCAACCAGGGGAAATGTCAAGGATTTATGACTTCTTCTACCCATTTGATTTTGCGGTTTGCAGAACCAGCTGATAGCAAAGTGTTGTTTGATTTAATCACGGGGCTTGCTGAGTATGAAAAATTGTCTCAGGCTGTAACTGGTAATGCTTTAGCTCTCCAGGACCATTTATTTGGCTCCCCAAAATATATTGAGGCAATATTAGCAGAATATGCAGGGCAAGCTGTTGGTTTTGCCCTGTTTTTTCATAACTATTCCACGTTTTTAACTAAGCCAGGAATTTATTTAGAAGATTTGTTTGTTTTACCAGAATATCGCCGTCAAGGTATTGGTAAGGCTTTGTTATCTAAAGTAGCCCAAATAGCCATAGAGCGCAATTGCGGACGTTTAGAATGGAGTGTTTTAGATTGGAACCAATCAGCACAAGCATTCTATCGCAGTATGGGGGCTACTATTTTAGAAGATTGGCGTATTTGTCGGGTTACAGCAGAAGCTATGCAGGAGTTAGCCGAAGTTGATCAACCATGAAAGTTGCTCGCACTCGTGGGCTTTCAGGTTTCATCCCGCCGCATCTAGTTTGACGGCTTGTCTTTTGATCTTGGCAATTAATTTAACTCACAATTATTACAGGTCTTAGACCAAATCAGCCGTTTTGCAGAGAGAACAGAACATGAAAAAAATCATTGCCATGCTGCTTTTAGGTGTAACTATCTTCACCTTTGCCCTCAGCAGTCCAGCTTTAGCAGCAGATACTGCTCATGGGGCTAAAATATTTAAGGCTAATTGTAACGCTTGCCATCTGGGCGGTAAGAATGTAGTTCAAGCCAATAAAAATTTGAAAAAGGAAGCCCTGGAAAAATACGCCATGTACTCACAAGAGGCAATTATTACTCAAGTCACCAAAGGTAAAGGAGCTATGCCAGCCTTTAAAGGACGTTTAAAACCACAAGACATTGAAGATGTAGCAGCCTACGTACTAGCACAAGCCGAGAAAGGTTGGCGGTAGTTATATCAAGTCCCTTTACTTACTTACCCCAGAGTTCTGGGGTAAGCTGTTGTGAAGCTAAATCCAATAATCTGTATTTCATCAACAACGGTAATTAACCGAACCAGCTCCACTCCAACAAATTTCCAACCAGTCTCGGCTAAACTAAAAATTATCAACACCAAAATTAAATTAAAATCGGCAGACGATCTGGCACAGTTACCCCATAGCCGGAATTTCGTTTTAAATTAGAGATATAAGTTAAAGGAAAAACTCTTACAATAGAGTCCCAGATTGCCAAATCATTAAAAATGCAGCCTACAGATCCCAATAAATTTACTGATACAGCCTGGGAAGCAATTGTCAAATCTCAGGACGTGGTTCGTGCATATCAACAACAGCAGCTAGATGTTGAACATTTAATTATTGCTCTTTTACAAGAACCTACCAGTTTAGCTATCCGCATTTTAGCCAGGGCTGAAGTTGACCCCAGCCGCTTGCAGCAGCAATTAGAAGTTTTTACCCAGCGTCAACCAAAAGTGGGTAAAAGTGATCAGCTGTATCTAGGTCGCCATTTGGATGTTTTACTAGACCGGGCGGCAGAAATTAAAGTTAAAATGCAGGATACCTACATCTCTGTAGAACATCTGATTTTGGCTTTTGCGGATGATGAACGCATCGGAAGGCGGATAATTAAGGGTTTTAATACAGATAGCGCTAAGTTGGAGGCACAGATTAAAAGTATTCGTGGTAGCCAAAAAGTCACAGACCAAAACCCGGAATCTCGCTACGAAGCTTTACAAAAATTTGGCAGAGATTTAACAGAACAAGCTAAAGCCGGAAAGTTAGACCCGGTAATTGGCAGGGATGACGAAATTCGCCGGGTAATTCAAGTGCTATCCCGTCGCAGTAAAAATAACCCGGTGCTAATTGGTGAACCTGGTGTGGGTAAAACCGCCATCGCTGAGGCTTTAGCCCAGCGTATGGTTAACGGTGATGTGCCGGAATCTTTGAAAAATCGCCAGTTGATTTCTTTAGATATTGGTAGTTTGATTGCTGGGGCTAAATTACGAGGGGAGTTTGAAGAACGCCTAAAAGCAGTTCTCCGGGAAGTGACAGAATCTAACGGTCAAATTGTCTTATTTATTGATGAACTGCACACTGTTGTTGGTACTGGTTCTAATCAACAAGGGGCTATGGATGCAGGGAATTTACTCAAACCCATGTTAGCCCGCGGAGAATTGCGCTGTATTGGCGCGACTACATTGGATGAATATAGGAAATTTATTGAAAAAGACGCAGCCCTAGAACGTCGTTTTCAGCAAGTCTTGGTGGGTGAACCAAGTGTGGAAAATACTATTTCTATCCTCCGGGGGTTAAAAGAACGCTATGAGGTTCACCATAATGTGAAAATTTCTGACTCGGCTTTAGTGGCGGCCGCCACTTTGTCAGCACGTTACATCAGCGATCGCTTTTTGCCAGATAAAGCTATAGACTTGGTAGATGAAGCAGCAGCCCAGTTGAAAATGGAAATTACTTCCAAACCGGCAGAACTGGAAGCCATTGACCGGCGGTTGATGCAGCTAGAAATGGAAAAGCTATCTTTAGCGGGAGAGGAAAAGGAAACTAGTGCAGCTAAGGAGCGTTTTCACCGCATTGAGCAAGAAATTGCTGCTTTAACCCTCAAACAGCAAAAATTTAATGAACAGTGGCAGGGTGAAAAACAGCTATTAGAAGCTATCAGCATCTTAAAAAAAGAAGAAGATGCCCTGCGGGTACAAATAGAACAAGCCGAACGGGCTTATGATTTGAACAAAGCGGCTCAATTAAAGTATGGCAAATTAGAAGGGGTGCAGCGCGATCGCGAAGCTAAGGAAGCCCAACTATTAGAGATTCAAAACCAAGGTTCTACCCTGCTGCGAGAACAAGTCACAGAGGCGGATATTGCCGAAATTGTGGCTAAATGGACTGGTATACCTGTTAATCGTCTTTTAGCATCGGAACGGCAAAAACTTCTGCAACTAGAAAATCATTTGCATCAACGAGTGATTGGACAACAGGAAGCAGTGGCTGCGGTCTCTGCTGCTATTCGTCGGGCTAGGGCGGGAATGAAAGATCCCAGCCGTCCCATAGGTTCATTTTTGTTCATGGGACCTACGGGAGTAGGTAAAACAGAATTAGCCCGCGCTTTAGCCCAGTTTCTCTTTGACTCTGATGATGCTTTGGTGCGGTTGGATATGTCTGAGTATATGGAAAAACACTCTGTATCTAGGTTGGTGGGCGCTCCTCCTGGATATGTGGGTTATGAGGAAGGCGGTCAACTTTCCGAAACTGTGCGCCGTCGTCCTTACTCAGTGGTGCTACTGGATGAGGTGGAAAAGGCACATCCAGATGTGTTTAATATTTTATTACAGGTGTTGGATGATGGCAGAATCACTGACTCCCAAGGAAGGGTGGTAGATTTTCGTAACACCGTCATAGTCATGACTAGCAACCTCGGCAGCGATTATATTTTAGATGTGTCTGGGGATGATAGTAAGTATGAAATGATGCAAACTAGGGTGACAAATGCTCTGCGATCGCACTTCCGCCCGGAATTTATCAACCGAGTAGATGATATCATCCTTTTCCACGCCCTCAGCCGTTCAGAAATGCGCCATATTATCCGCATACAACTAAAACGGGTAGAAAAACTGCTGCAAGAGCAAAAAATATCTTTGGAAATATCTGCCGCAGCTTGTGACTATTTAGTAGAAGCTGGCTATGATCCAGTTTACGGCGCGCGACCCCTCAAGCGGGCAATTCAGCGACAAGTAGAAAACCCCCTGGCCACTAAGTTATTAGAAAACACTTTCATCTCTGGAGACACAATTTTCATTGACATAGGAGAACAGGGTTTAACTTTTAGTAAAACCATGCCGATAAAAGTTACTCTCTCATCATCCCCCGTTAAACTGTTAGAGTAAAAAATTTCGTAGTGAGGACTTTAGTCCTCCCAAAAAACACAATAAACTCTTCTAAGCTGTTACACATTGAATTTGTATCACCGTAGCCATGGTATACCGCCATTGCCTATGTTTAGGAAAGACAGATGATTGGATTTAGCAGCACAACAACTTACCACAAATATTATGAACTGGCTAGTAACTATTATCATTGTAAATTTGTGTGTAGCTCTGTATATTATGACCAGAGCAAAACTCAAAAACTGGGACAGTAGAGTAGTTGAGGGATGGGAGCAAGAAATTCAACCATTTGAAAACTATGCAGAAATAGATGCAAAAATTAAAACTACTTTTCTAAATGAGAATCAAACCCCATTTTTACGCTACAAAGCATTATTTGAATATTTTACTCTGGGTTTTATCAAATACCGTTCCCCTCATGGGGCGCTGATTTACTATCCGGGTGCGGTGAGTATTCACGGTCGAAAAGTCAACGCAATAGAAGGATTTGCCCGCTTTTTTCCTCTGGCTGCTGCCTGGATTGCTTCTGGACATGGCAATATTTTAGATATTAATAATGACAAAATTGATTTGATTCAACTTTTACATCAAGGTATAGTCGCCGGAACTGACGAACACAATGGCGAATACTGGGGTAAAATGAATAACAAAGACCAACGCATTGTAGAAGCTGGGGATATTGCCCTGGGACTTTGGATTAGTCGTGACCATCTTTGGAGTAATTTTTCTCCTCAAGAACGCCAACAAATTGTCACTTGGTTAGAGCAAGTAATGGAGAAAAAGTTACATAATAATAATTGGTGTCTTTTTCCGGTAATTATTCATAAATCTCTAGCTAGTTTGGGAGTAAGTAACCCAAAATATGATCAATTAGTTGAGGAATTATATCAAAACTACCAACAAGAACATTACATCGGTGATGGCTGGTTTGATGACCCCCCCACAGGGGTAGATTATTATAATGCTTGGGCTATCCATTATAGTCTTTTCTGGCTCAACCAAATAGACCCTGAGTTTGACAGTAATTTTATTCAAAAAACCCACGGGGAGTTTTTAAAGTTTTACCGCTATTTCTTCAGTGAAAATGGCTTCCCCGCTATGGGGAGAAGTATCTGTTACCGCATGGCTGCACCAGCACCATTATTAACTGGAACTATGTTAGCACCAGAACAAGTATCTCCGGGTTTGGCTTTCCGGGCCTTGGATGTGACTTGGCGTTTTTTTGTCCAACATAACTCACTACAACAAGGTACAGTTACACAAGGTTATTGCACTCCTGATTTAAGTATTTTGGATCCGTACTCAGGTACGGGTAGTTGCTTGTGGTCTTTGCGGTCTTTGATTGTGGCTTTTTATGTAGATCGGTTCATTCCTTTGTGGAATTCAACCCCCGAAAAGTTACCAATTGAAGTTGATGATTTTTCTGAAGTTAATCAAGCTATTGGATGGCGGATTAAGGGAAACAAATCTACACAAACTATAGAATTAGAACTGTTAAATAATCAAGGCAGGAAATCTGCTAAACTCAAACAATATGGCAGAATTAATCAAATAAAAGAGTCTATTACTAAACGTCCCTTTCGTCCTCAAAACTATGAGGCATTATATCGCCGTCCTTTATATTCCACTGCTGCGCCAGTATCCCAAGGAAAAAAAGCTAGTTCTTAAAATAGGTTAAGTAGGGATATCCGCATTGGTATTAGGGTGTAAACAAACCCAGACAAGGTAGGCGATCGCTATGATCATGCCTTTAAAATTCAAGATAGACAAATTTTATTAGTCTCAAGTTATGCTAGAACAAGGTACTATCAGTATTCACACTGATAACATTTTCCCCATAATTAAGAAGTCTCTCTACTCAGATCATCAAATATTCTTGCGGGAACTGGTATCCAACGCTGTAGACGCAATTCAAAAGCTAAATATGGTATCCCGCGCCGGTGAATATGGCGGTAATATCGGTGACCCGGAAATTCAAATTACCATTGACAAAAATAAGAAAACTCTGGCCATTAGCGATAATGGCATTGGTATGACGGCTGAGGAAGTGAAAAAGTATATTAATCAAGTGGCTTTTTCCAGCGCCGAAGAATTTATTCACAAGTATGAGGGTAAATCAGACCAACCCATTATCGGTCACTTTGGTTTGGGTTTCTACTCCTCCTTTATGGTGGCGAAAAAAGTAGAAATTGACACCCTCTCATACAAAGATGGGGCCCAGGCTGTCCACTGGAGTTGTGACGGTTCCCCGGCTTTCACTTTGGAAGATTCAACCCGCACAACTCGCGGTACTACCGTTACTCTCACCCTCACAGAAGACGACGAAGAATTTTTAGAATCAGCACGAATTAAAAATCTTGTCAAGACCTATTGCGACTTTATGCCAGTTCCAATTAAACTGGAAGGTGAAGTCATCAACCAGCAAAAAGCACCTTGGCGGGATTCTGCTCATAATTTGAGCAAAGAAGATTATTTAGAGTTTTACCGCTACTTGTACCCATTTCAGGAAGAACCTTTGTTGTGGGTGCATTTAAATACTGATTACCCCTTTATCATCAATGGGATTTTGTATTTCCCGAAAATGCGCCCCGATGTGGATGTGACTAAAGGGCAAATCAAGCTATTTTGTAACCAAGTTTTTGTAAGCGATAACTGCGAAGAAATTATACCCCAATTTCTCATGCCTATGCGGGGTGTAATTGATAGCAGTGATATTCCTCTCAATGTTTCCCGGAGTGCATTGCAAGGCGATCGCACCGTGCGGAAAATAGGAGATTACATAGCCAAAAAAGTAGGCGATCGCCTCAAGGAATTGTACCGCGACAACCGGGAAGAATACATCACTGCTTGGAAAGACCTGGGCACATTTGTTAAATTTGGGGTTCTCAACGACGATAAATTTAAAAAACAAGTGGAGGACATTATTATCTTCCGCACTACAGCCCAAATAAGTGAAAAAGCCGAAACCCCAGCAGTAGAGGTGCAGTCAGGCCAAGGCGATGTTTGGCAAGATGTGGGATCTAAGTCATCTAGTCTTCCCTACACAACCCTGAAAGAATACTTAGAACGTAACCAAGAACGTCACGAAAACAGAGTATTCTACAGCACCGACGAAGCCAGCCAAGCCACATACATAGAACTGCACAAAAACCAAGGTTTAGAAGTCCTATTTATGGACTCCTTCATCGACACCCACTTTATCAACTTCCTAGAACGGGAATACTCCAATGTTAAATTCACTAGAGTAGATTCCGACTTAGACAATACCCTATTAGATCAAGACAAAACTGGAGAAATCCTTGACCCCAAAACCAACAAAACCAAAAGTGAGGTAATCAAAGAACTATTTGAAAAATCCCTCAACAAGCCTAGAGTTAACATCCGTACCGAGGCTTTAAAATCAGACGACCCCCAAGGTACACCACCAGCAATGGTACTACTACCAGAAATTATGCGTCGCCTGCGGGAAATGAACGCCATGATGCAGCAACAGAATGCAGAATTTCCTGAAGATCATATTTTGTTGGTCAACACAGCCCATCCCCTGATTCAAAATCTGGTTAATCTCAACCAAGGTAGTATTATTCAAAGTGATGGTCAGTCATCCACAGATGTATTAGTAAAGATGATCTGCCAACACGTTTATGATTTAGCGCTCATGAATCAAAAAGGATTTGACGCTGAAGGAATGAAATCCTTTGTTGAGCGTTCCAACACAGTGCTGACTAAGCTGACCGAACAAGCCAGCAAATAAACACCTGATATAGGCTCCATAGCTTTGGGTTTAACCAAAGCTATAGTAAATCCCTATGCCGACTACAATGGAAAGGTTGTATTAAAATAGTAAATTGGAGATAATTGTTATGTCTCGTCGCTGCGACCTCACCGGTAGAAAAGCCAATAACGCCTTTGCCGTTTCTCACTCTCACCGTCGTACTAAACGCCTACAACACGCCAACTTACAAAACAAGCGTGTTTGGTGGGCTGGTGGAAATCGTTGGGTAAAAATGAAGCTCTCCACCAAAGCCATCAAAACTCTAGAAACTAAAGGCCTGGAAGCCATGGCTAAGGAAGCTGGAATTAATTTGAATAACTACTAAGGCCTCTACTTGCTGAATAGTAAAGATCCCCGACTTGTTTAAAAATCGGGGATCTTTTGATCTTGAGTTGATATGTTTTTGTTCACAAGTGGGTAGTATAAGTTTACTCAGCATCTTATGATCAGCACAACTAGCAACACCCCTGTAAATGTGAGGGGCGTAGCTGATGATTACCCAACCAATACAAAACATTAAACAACTAGTGGATCAAGAAAACAGCCATGTCTCGAAAACGCCAGCTAGTCAAAATAATTAATAAAAAAATCCAACGCATCAGTAAAAATTTACTATCTGTCCTGAACAAGAGAGTTGTTTGGCTGCTGCGAACTATATTGATCACCAAGCCAAGAAAAAGTTCTGCTAATGCCGGTTTTGTTTTACCCACTGTGGCTATGGTAACTGTGGTGGTGGTACTGCTATCTACGGCGATTTTGTTTCGCTCTTTTGAACGGGCTAAAAATGCCAGCAACGTGAGAGTAAATCAAGCCGTTCTCGCTGCTGCTACTCCAGCTTTAGACAGAGCCAGAGCGAAAATAGAAGAGCTAATGCAAGACCCCACACTACCAAGGGGAACCCCTACGGATAGGGCTTTATATGATACTCTTAATAAAAGTAAGTATAGCCTTGGTGATGAAACTCGCCTCAAAATGGCTTTTGATATTGATGGTGATGGCAGTATAGAATCGGGAGGCTCAATAGAAGATGAAGAAACCCTGAGAACTGCTTGGAAGTTTGCTGTTGACACAGACAATAACGGCAAAAAAGACACCTTTACATTGTATGGAATTAATTTTCGTACCCCCACCATACAGCGTGAGAGAAGCCCTCTAGAAGCCAGAACTCCACCCATGGATAATGGCTTGACAAATACCCAGTGTCGTAGCGCCACGGGCTTTTCTAGTTTGGTGGGTAGCTCTGGTTGGTATAAGTTGCAAAGTGGTAATTTGGGCAAAAGCTTTTTTGTATATGCTGTTAATGTACCTATTACTAATCTGGAAAATTTAAGTAACACGGAATATGAAGTATATAAAGGTAATAAAAGTATTGTTGCCTTAGAACTGCAACAAGACCGCACTCGTGTTCCTTTGCCCAATAATGCTGTTTGGTCTGAGAATGATCTGGAAATTATCACTGGTACTACAGCTTTACTGTTGAATGGCAGAATTCACACTAACGGTAACTTGCTGGTGGGTGTAATAGATGATGGTAGCATGACTTTCCGCCAAGTTAGTAGTAAAACTTCTTGTTTTTATACTCAAGAAAATGGTTTGATTACTGTGGGTGGTAATGTGGGCAACGGTAGTATCGGTCAAGTCAATAACTCCACCAGCGTAACCGTTGATATGTATAGAGGTTACGGAAACAATGTCACTAATAAATCTATTAATAGTACCAACAAATCTACTAACCAGTCAGGGGGGGCTAACATCGGATTTAACGATGCAGCATTTAATCAGCGCATTGCGGCAATGATGAATACTGCGATCGGTTTATGTTCCAGTTGTCAGACTGCAACTAGCGGTAGTGAACTAAAAAGTGCTGTGACAGCTAGTAGTTACCCAGAGGATTTGAAAAATAATGTAGCAGATAAAGTCAAAGATAGTGATGATGGAGAGGCGGCCAGAAATATTCTCTCCGAGGAAATAGAAATTTATTTACGAAATCGCACCCGGCGAGTACCTTTTGCGGAAGTATCTGATGCCACAGGAACAGGAGCAACAAGTGGATATACTGCTATTACTGCTAACTTAGAGCCTCCAGCTGCTTGGAGACAACCACTAAACGGTAGTAACCAATTTACTAATGCAAGTAGTGTTACTGTAAATACATCACAACTACTAGCCACTTTCCCTGATTTGCAAAAGCAAGAAGGAGTTCAAACAGAACTGGGCGATCGCGTTTTGGTAGGTAATAATCTTCCGGCTTTATGGAAGAAAGGTACTGAATATGTCGGCTCAGAAACTAAAAATGAGATTACCGGCGTTAATTGGACTAGGCCAACTGGTGCAGATGCTGAACAAAGATGGCGTAATACTCAAATACAAGCCATTTCTGACCTGGGTATCTCACAAAGAAACGGATTTTGGGAAGAAAAAGCAGCAGAAAACCCAGTCAATGATTTAGACGGTGTGGGTGGGGTGAGAATCATCACAGGGGCTGGTATCTATGTTGATGATCCTGATGTTGATGGTACTACTACTGATGCTTTTTATGATCGCTCAACCTATAGTTTTTTACCAGATGCTCCAGATCCAGATCCTTTAGATAATACTGACATTCGGGTGTGGCCAGACACTATGCCAATGTCAGACCCCGCATATCTCGGTAAACAAGGGGATCTACTGATGCGAGCCACTGCTGTTTATCACTACAAAGTCAACCACGGACGTGATCAAACGCCAATTGCTTGTGTAAGTAGTTATTATGATCCATCAAATGCAACTACAGCCAAAAATAAAATTAATATAGATGTCGGATATGGTGTAGATACCACTAACGGTAAATCAAATAACGGCATTGTTTACCCTTTCCCTGGAAGAAGTACCTTTGCGACATATAAAGCTCTTTTGGAAAGACAAGGTAAACTGAGATTTCCCAATGGACGTTGGGCTAATGAACCCTTAAAAACAGCACTGGCAAAAATTGGTACTGCTACCACAGTCCCCGCCACTTTGCAGTTAGCTGATTACTCAGCAATTGATACAGCCCTGTGTGCTATTTCTATCCTCAATAATCCTAATAACTTTGTTACCACTCCCACTAATCAACCTAAGCATGGTGCAATTAAAGAAGCCGCCTTTCTGGATGCTAGGGAAACAAAACAGATTAGCACATCAAGCACAGCACCCACCTACGACTTAGACCTAGAACAGCGTCAACCCTTAGAAATTAGGGTGACAGATATTGATTTAGGAACCACAAATGGTATAACCAATACCGCCATTACCGCCGACGAATACTTATTACCCTACAGTGGCATCATTTACGCATCCAGAGATGACGCACTGAGAGACGAAAGCGATAAAACATCTCAATCACAGCTACTTAGCCCCACTGATTTTAAACTTGACCCTACTCGCCGCCCCAATGGTATCCGTCTGGTGAACGGGGGAACTTTAGCCAGGACTAGCAATAATGCTTACAATCCCAAAGAAAAAGGCTTGATTTTAGTCACTGATTTGCCCGCATATATTAAGGGTAATTTTAACTTGCACCGCACTACCACCAGTAGCACCACAGAAATTGAAGAATTTACCCAAACAGAGCCAGGTACTAACTTTTATGATCGCAGCACACCCAATACTAACTTTGCCTGTCGTCGAGGAAGACCAGGCTGTCCTACGGGTGGTAATGGCGACTATTGGCGACCTGCAACAATTATTGCCGATTCCATGACTCTGCTATCTAGCAATTTTAAAGATGGTGTTCGTAGTCAAGGTGATTATGACCTGAACAATAATACTGGTGAAGTTGCTGCACAAACCGACCGCTTGGAAAAAGGCTTTTGGGAAAATAACTTTGCCACCAGTACAAATTGGTGGGGAAATGACAATTATCCCAACTTAAATAATGTAGGCTCATACACAGTTAACGGGGTAACACCAATTCAGCGCCGGGTTAATGGTCACCCCATGTATGTGATGGAAATGTGTCGTAAGTTAGTAGTTTCAGAATGTGCTGCTGATCGATGGGTGGTTGGGTTTGATAGTAATGGAGATGGAGACTTAGAGGACACCGTAACCCTTAATGGCATTAGTACACTTGAGAAAGACATTAAGGCTAATCAACTAGTCGAACAGATAAATGACAGCAACAGAGGACGTCTGGGAGCCGGTGATACAGGTGGACAGGCTTTGCTTGAAGAAGACAGACGTTACCCCCGTCGGGTTGCTTTTGCACGTGACTCCAGCAATCGATTAGTTCCGGATGCTAATGGTTTGTACAAACCTTTAGGAATAGGTTGTCCCCTGAACGGATGTACTTACGGTACTAACTACGGGCAAATCGGAAATAACGCTCTCTGGTTTAGAACCACCAATAGTACAACCAACCCAGGAGACATAGCACAAGCAGTATACGCAAGTGATAAACCACTATTTTACTACCCTCCTGCTGACCAATTTGGACAACCGCGTTTAGTCCCAGTTTTGCAGATTCATGACGCGATGGGTAGTCCCCCCAACTTGAGACCCGACAGAAGTTCCGTCAGGAATAGCGAGGACTTTAGAGATAAGTGGTTACAACCAGCAACTAGTACAACATTTAATGCCACATTTGTATTAGGAAGTAGTCCCAGTAGAGCCGCGGAAATTTCATCTGGTTTAAATAACTTTGTGCGCTTTTTAGAAAACTGGGATGGTGACACTGCCAAAATCAGTGGTAGCTTTATTCAATTACAACGCAGTGCTTTTGCTACAGGTCCCTTAGCACCCATTTTCACAGCCCGTAGCACAACTACCTCCACTAACACAAATAATCTCAGCCTTTTTGACTACGCACTAGACACTTACCCAACTCAAAATGCCGATGGTCTGTTACCCCATTATTGGCCACCAAGTAGAAAGTGGGGGTTTGATGTTGCGGTGTTGTCAGAGCAACCAGATTTATTTGCCCAAAGATTTACCGCACCACCCACGGGCCGACCCAATGAATTTTTGAGAGAAGTGACTAGAGATGATGACTGGGTAAAAACATTACTCTGTGCCGGTGAACCCGCATCGGGGGGAGCTTATAGCAATGCAGTTCCTAACGAATATCGTCCCAGCAGTTGTCCATCCATACCAAATGATTAAAACTGAAGGAATTTTAATGCTTTGACATACTCAGCGACGTTCTAGGTGGGTGATTCTTAACGGTTCAGTGAATTTAATTTTGTCCAACCACTTAAAATACCATGCTCACAAAAAAACAAGCTAGAACACAAAAGTTACAGATACCTAAAATCACCAAGCCACTAATTTTTTACCTCCAGTCCGGTGAGCAAGGTTTCACCATTATTGAATCCTTAATGGCAATAGTTGTGGTGGGGATTTTGCTAGTGGGACTTGCACCTGTTTTTTCCCTATCAGTGGCCACTCGTGTACAGTCTCGACGGGTAGAATTAGCCACCCAAGCCACCAGATCATACATTGATGCACTGAGGTCTGGGAAAATTGCCGAGCCACCTGCTACTGCTAGTAGTTTCACAGCAACTAGCGCCCCCACAGCTACGGGTACTCTCACTTGTACCGCCAACTCTCCATGCACAGTCCCAGTGGCCCCAACAGGAACATCTTTATACTGTGTAGATTTTGATAGTAGTGGCACTTGCGAAAAGAATAGTGTCACAGATATGATTGTGCAGGCTTTTCGTGATAACGCTAGTAGCAGTTATGCTCTGGGCATTAGGGTTTATAGAGCCGATGCTTTTAGTGAAAGCACTACTTTTTTAAAGAATACTTCAACCACCAAAAACACTCAAAATACTTTTACCGGGGGTATCGGTCAACGCACAGCGCCTTTGTTAGAAATAACCACAGAAATGAATGATGCTGTACCTCAATATAGTGACCTTTGCACGCGCCTGGGTGGTTGTAATTAAACGTCTCGACCAAGGTAAATCCGCCATATGATGTATCTACTTCAATTTATCCTGAGTATTCACCTTAAACGCGCCGGTAAACATGAAACTAGCGGCTTTACTTTAATTGAGTTGCTAGTGGCTATGGTGTTGTCAGTATTAATTATAACGCCTTTATTTGGAGTTGTGATTAGTATGTTGGACACCGATCGCCGAGAACAAGCCAAAGCAGCTACAGAGCAAGAAATTCAATCAGCATTAGATTACATAGCACAGGACTTGCAACAGGCTGTTTACATTTACGATGCTGATGGGTTAACCAGAAACCATGACAGCAATACCATTACCAATTCAGGAATTAAAGACCAAATACCACCGGTTAAATCTGCCGGTGATTGTACTTCTAGCCCAGAGACCAGTACAAGTGTTTGTACACCAATTCTGGTTTTTTGGAAGCGAGAGTTTATTAAAGATAGTGTCGGTATTAGTTCACCCACCGACACAGCAACTGATGATGGCTTTGCCTATTCATTAGTAGCCTACTATTTAATCACTAATCCCAACGGTTCCAACTCCACATGGTCGCCCACTGCGAGAATTGGTAGGTTTCAAATTCGTGGACCAGTCAACTCTGCTAATGCCAACACTATAGGTCTAGCTAGTGATCCTGGTTTCAATTCACCACCACTAGCCCATGATGTTAAGGGTGCTGACCTCAAGCAAAAAATGAACCAATGGCAAACCTCACTAACAGGAGGAAACACTTATAATCAACCTGTAACTTTAGTTGATTTTATCAGTACCAGTACTAGTGCGCCTGACTCCACCTGCTCCAGTGGACAACGTGTGGGAGAGGATTCTAATAATGACGTTCAGGGCTTTTACGCCTGTGTTGATGCAGCACAAATACTAGCACAAGTTTACATCCGGGGTAATGCCCTGGCGCGAATTGATAATCAAGATACTGCCTACACTGCTGATAACTCTGCTTATTTTCCTCACTCTAGCATTCGCACCCAAGGAAGGGGGTTTTTATTGCCTTAATTTAATCAGTTGTACAAATCCTTTAGCTAGTCAATACACATAAATTAATGATTAACAAACTTAACCAAAATCATCATGAAATTTTGCGGGCAATATTAAAGCGACCCAATTTAATCAACAGTTGTACATCTACTCAAAGCGATGCCGGATTTAGTTTATTAGAAGTTATAGTAGTAACTCTAATGGTTGGAATTTTAAGCGCGATTGTTGCTCCTGCATGGCTGGGTTTTGTCAATAGACAAACTGTAAATAAAGCTAATGATGTTATTTTAGCTGCTCTCCAGGAAGCACAACGAGAAGCAAAAAAAGACAAACGAAATTACAGCTTAAGTTTTAAAACTGTCAGCAATGTTCCCCAAATCGCAATTCATCCAGGGGGTACAACACCAAATAATTGGCGTAACTTAGGCCAAGATGTAGGAATTGAACCAGAGAAAATATTGCTTGCTTCAAATCTGACTAATGTCAATACCACCACCACTAATATTGCACTGAGCAATAGTACGGAAAAAACTATTACTTTTGATTATATGGGTATTTTGGCAGCTAAGAGTGATGGTACTGCATCCGACATAGATTTAAAAATTGTCTTGGGTATACGCAACCCTAACAATCCCACGTCTTTGGGTAGCACTAAGCGATGTGTCATAGTCAAAACCCTGTTAGGTTCTATGATGACAGAGAAAGATAGTCAATGTGATTGAGTGAAATAGATTTCTATAATCATAGCAGGCAAGATGCCGGCACTACAAAAATTTAAACTTAACTTGTTAACTATGTCTAATCAACTTGACTTTACGGTAGCCATACCTACTTACAACGGTGCAAGTCGTTTACCGGAACTATTGGAACGACTGCAAAATCAAATCAATACAGAAAACTTTTCTTGGGAAATTATTGTTATAGACAATAACAGCACAGACACCACGGCTCAAGTCATTCAAACTTATCAAAAAAATTGGCCATGCTCTTATCCTTTAAAGTACAGCTTTGAAAATAAGCAGGGTGCAGCCTATGCTAGACAAAAAGCAGTAGAAGTAGCTACCGGTAAATTTATAGGTTTTTTGGATGATGACAACTACCCTTCCCCTACCTGGGTAGCAGCAGCTTATGGGTTTGGGGAACAACATCCCCTGGTGGGAGCTTATGGAGGCCAAGTTCATGGTAGTTTTGAAGTTGAACCACCAGATAATTTTGCTGAAATAGCCTCTTTTTTAGCAATTACCGAAAGGGGTACACAACCCCAGCGCTATGAACCTAAAATGAAAATGCTACCACCAGGAGCAGGTTTAGTAGTTCGTAAACAAGCATGGGAACAAACTGTTCCTAAGAATTTAGTTTTAAATCACAAAGGTAAAGAAGCTGGTTTAGCTAGTGAAGATTTAGAAGTTGTACTACATATTCAATTAGGAGGTTGGGAAGTTTGGTACAATCCAGAAATGCACATTTACCATCAAATCCCTGCATGGCGGTTAGAAAAAGAATACTTGATCAGCTTGTTTCGCTGCGTTGGTTTAAGTCGTTATCACCTACGTATGCTGAAAACTCCACCTTGGCAAAGACCTTTAGCAACCATGGCATATTTAGTCAATGATTTACGTAAAATCATAGTTCATTCATTTAAATATCGGGCTGCTGGGGAACAAGATATAATCGCTGTTTGTAAACATCAATTATTAGTTAGCAGTTTGATTAGTCCATTTTTCTTGTTGAAAACCAGATATTTAAAACTTGGGCTGGGCAAATAACAAAATATCATCAATATATAGCGGTTTTGGCTGCTTAGTGAGGTACATAATTACCAAGCAGGATTTGTACTGAGTACTGAGTATAGGCGAAATATAGTCGAGGGATGCTCGCACTACAAGACGATCATTTACATTTGTATCTCAGGTGTTTAAGAAGTGTTATGTAAAATATGGAAATTCAAACAAAAACAGCAGTGGAAAATACAGTTTTAGATTTTACCGTAGCTATCCCTACATATAATGGGGCCAAGCGTTTACCTGTAGTTTTAGACCGGCTTTCGCGTCAAACACAAGTAGAAAATATTAGATGGGAGATTATTATCATTGATAATAATAGCTCTGACCACACAGCAGAATTAATCCACGACTACCAAAATAGCGGAAAATTTAATATAGATTTAAGATATTTTTGGGAGCCTAACCAAGGAATACCATTTGCACGTCAAAGGGCTGTTAAAGAAGCCCGTGGAGGGTTTATTGCATTTATAGATGATGACAACTTACCTGATCCTGTTTGGGTATCATCAGCCTATGATTTTGGTCAAAAACATCCCCAAGCTGGTGCTTGGAGTGGTGAAATTCATGGTGAATATGAAGTTGAACCACCTAAAAATTTTCACAAAATCCAATCTTTTTTAGCTATTCGAGAATATTATTCATTAACACATTCATTTGATCCAGATAATTTAAGATTACCTCCCGGTGCTGGGCTGGTGGTTCGTAAGCAAGCATGGTGTGAAGCAGTTCCACTCACCCCCAAACTGCATGGAAAATTACCAGGGGTATTTGTCCAGGGTGATGACTATGAAGCATTACTTTATTTACACAAAGCAGGCTGGCAAATTTTATATAATCCCGCCATGCACATTGATCATCAAATACCACATTGGCGATTAGAAAAGGATTACTTACTAACTTTAGCTCGTGGTTGCGGGTTGTGTGTTTTTCAACTACGTTTAATTAATGCTAATAATTGGCAAAAACCAATACTTGTGGTGAAAACAGTTTTGGGCAATTTCCGCCGCATTGTTAAACATTGGCTTACATATAAAAATCAAATCAAAGATGACATTATTCTACTGTTTGAAGTGGAATTTTACCGAGCTAGTATGATGAGTCCTTTTTATACATTTAAACGCTACTTACCAAAAGCTTTGAGCCAGAAGTCCAATTAAAACTTGAATATGAACAACTTAGTGCAAAATTACCCAAAAATATCGGTAATTATACCAGCTTATAATTGCGAAAAAACGATTAAATCAACCATTGAATCAGTTTTAAATCAAAGTTTCACTAATTTTGAGTTAATAGTTATTAATGACGGTTCACAAGATGCAACATTAGATATAGTTTCACAGATTGATGATACCAGAATTAAAGTATTTTCCTATGCTAATGCTGGCGGAAATGTCAGTCGCAACCGTGGACTATACCATGCAGCGGGAGAGTTGGTCAGTTTTCTAGATGCTGATGATATTTGGACACCTGATAAGTTGCAAGCCCAGTTACAAGCTTTGGGAAATAATCTCAATGTTCAAGTTGCTTATAGCTGGACTGATTATATTAACGAAAATGGAGATATATTTCTTTCCGGTACACATATTACTGCTAATGGCGATGTTTATGAGCAGTTGTTAATCAATAATTTTTTAGAAAATGGTTCAAATCCTTTAATTGTTAAACAAGCCATACTAGAGTTAGGTGGATTTGATGAGTCTTTACCAGCTGCTCAAGATTGGGATATGTGGTTAAGATTAGCAGCACGATATTATTTTGTGGCTGTACCTTCAGTCCAAATATTATACAGAGTTAGTTCTAGTTCACTTTCATCTAATCTAGCCAAGCAGGAGAAATATTGTTTGCAAGTGTTTAAAAATGCTTATGCTGTCAGAGATTTAAAAAATAAGAATACAAATATTAAAAATTTGAGCTTGGCTAACCTGTATAAATATCTCACCTGCAAAGCTCTCCATCAGCCATATAGCCGAGGAAAAGGTATAGCTGCTGCTGGTTTTTTGTGGAAATATTTTATCAATGATCATTCAAGGCTGAAAAGAATAAGGTTTACGTTAAAATTATTGTTAAAAATTAGCATTATCATTTTTTTACCTGGTAATTTGTCTACTGAATTTTTGCAGAAGATCAAAAGGTGAATTTTTCATCTCACCCCCGGACTTTCTCTGTATATAGTAATATAGTGGTTTTCGCTGCTTAGTGAGGTACATCATTAGCAAGTAGGATGCTTGGGTTACAGGTTTTCACTAATTAGAGTAGACATCCCAACTTTTTTTTAATAAGTAATCAAGCGAACATGATATGAAATCTCCAGACATCGCCCAACAACACTTAATTATTTTTACTCGCTACCCAGAACCAGGGAAAACCAAAACCCGACTTATACCCGCTTTGGGTGATGCGGGTGCTGCTAATTTACAACAACAGATGACGGAACATACCATATTTCGGGTTAAAGAACTGCAAAAAACCACTGGGATATCTTGGGAAGTGTGCTTTGCTGGTGGTAACTGTCAACTGATGCAAGATTGGTTAGGAGCAGATTTAGTTTACCGTCCCCAGGGTGAGGGAGACTTGGGGGGGCGGATGGCGCGATCGCTTGCTGAAGCCATACAATCTGGAGCAACACAAGTGATCATTATTGGCACAGACTGTCCGGGAATCAATTCTCACATTCTCAACCAAGCCTTTGAGCAGCTAAACACCCATGATCTCACTCTTGGTCCCGCCATTGATGGTGGCTACTACCTAATTGGTGTATCTGGACTTATTCCAGAATTATTCCTTGATATACCCTGGGGAACCCCTGAAGTTCTGCAACAAACTGTGAATATTGCCAAAAAGCTGAATATATCACTTGCCTACTTGCCTGTTTTAGCTGATGTAGACAATCCAGAGGATTTACCGATTTGGGAGCAAAATAAAATAAGTTTCATACAACTGTTATAGGAACAATATTCAAGTAACTTTAAATAAGATCATCATTGTGACACACCATAAACTTGAAAAACCATGACTACTAATCGTTTTGCTTCTGGTAACGCGGCTCTCAGCCTTAAGGTGGTGGGGATAATTTTAATTTTGTCCTTTTTACTAGATTTTTTCATTCTCATGTTACCCTTTCAACCAACTGATCGGGGCTGGCAAATCAGCCTGGCCACTGCATTAGTTGACCGGGGTATTGTACCTTTAGTGGGAATGGGAATGTTATTTGTGGGTTATTGGATTGATACTGTGGGTGATAGCGATCGCCCAAAACCCTTAGATATCAGATTTCCCGTCCTCATATTCTCCAGTGTTCTCGGTTTGATGTTTTTGCTGATTTTTCCCTTACACCTAAATAATGTCCGACAAGCCAGTACTCAAGCTATCAATCAGCTGCGCCAAGATGCTGAACAAGCAGAAAACCAACTGCAAAATCAGTTATCCCAACTCCAAGCCCAACTGAACAACGAACAAGGAAAGGCTCAACTAGAACAGATACGAAACCAAGCCAAAAATCAGTTTACCGAACTACTCAAAAATGAAGAAACATACCAAAAAGCGCTGAATAACCCGGAAATTCCCCCAGCCCAAAAAGAATTACTCAAGAGATTCAAAGAAAATCCCCAAGAACTGGAAACTTTTATCACCCAGCAAACAGACCCCCAAGCACAGGCCAATCAAAGATTGACCCAAATTCGCCAACGTCGAGAAGATGCAGAAAAACAAGCCAAGGACGACGCTTGGAAGTCTGGACTGCGCATTGGGATGAGTAGTTTGCTATTATCCATCGGTTATATCATCATTGGCTGGACAGGTTTACGAAGTATGGGCGCTTTACAGAGTGGTAAACGTAAACCAGCAGCACGCTAGTTTACCACCAACACAAGAGTAGACGGCATTAATAGCCCGGTTTTTACTGCACTTTGGGCATTATTGCCTACCTACTGAGCAATTAGAAATTCCTGAAAAAACTGACAAATGTTTTCAATTTACATACTGACATACAACGAAGAACTAGATATTGCCCCTTGTATTGAGTCAGCAATGCTATGTGATGATATTATTGTTGTAGACTCATATAGCAGCGATCGCACCATAGAAATTGCTAATCTGTATCCTGTTCGTACCGTCCAACACCGTTTTGAAAGTCACGGACGGCAGCGCACTTGGATGTTAGAGTCTATTACACCTAAACATGAGTGGGTGTACATTCTAGAAGCCGATGAGCGCATGACACAAGAACTGTTTGCCGAGTGTGTAGAAGCCACTAGAAATCCCCAATATATTGGCTATTACGTCGCTGAACGTGTCATATTCATGAATCATTGGATTCGCTACAGCACCCAATACCCCCGCTATCAAATGCGTTTATTCCGCCACGGTCAAGTCTGGTTTACAGACTATGGTCATACTGAACGGGAAATATGTAACGGTGCTACCAGTTTTCTGAAAGCAACATATCCCCATTACACCTGTAGCAAAGGTTTAAGCCGTTGGATTGAGAAACATAACCGTTATTCCACAGATGAAGCCAAAGAAACCCTACATCAAATTGAACATGGAGACGTGAAATGGCCAGATTTATTCCTGGGTAAAACGGAAGTTGAAAGACGACGGGCTTTAAAAGATTTATCTTTACGTTTACCTTTTAGACCATTACTGCGCTTTCTGTATATGTACTTGATGTTAGGGGGTTGGCTAGACGGACGCGCCGGCGTAGCATGGTGTACATTACAAGCATTTTACGAGTATCTGATTTTGCTCAAAGTTTGGGAAATGAAAAATATGCCTACACCCAGTTTACAAATAGACTCTCACCCAGAGAAGACAACTTAGAACAGGCAACAGGGAACAAGAAAAGAGCAGCGATCGCATGGCAACATCCCCTTTATGATAAATCTAAATTCTCATAAAAATAACTCGGACTTAGTGGCAAGTTAACAACCATATCAAACTCCTGCTTTAGTTGTATTGTAATACTTACAGAATTATCAGCAGCTTTTGATTAATCGCGATAGGATAAATAATATATCAGAAACTTGCAACAATTGTTTACAAGTCTGATCAACAAAAGTAACATCCTCAAATTCCATCAATTGTGGGTTTGAGTCCAATGTTATGCAAATTAAACAGTAACAAATATTACAATATATTCGTAATCTGACAAGTACTCTGGTATGAATACCAATAACAAAAGTTCCGGTAACCTGAAACAGGAGAATAGGGACTTGGGAATTAATCAGCTAAAACAGGACTTAAAGAATGACCTAATTGCTGGTTTGTTGGTGGTAATTCCGCTAGCAACAACAATTTGGCTCACCATTACCATCGCCAGTTGGGTAATCAACTTTCTCACCAAAATTCCTAAACAACTCAATCCCTTTGACGGTCTCCAACCTATAGTAGTAAATATACTGAATCTGGTGGTAGGACTAGCCGTTCCCCTATTAAGCATTTTGTTAATAGGGTTGATGGCTCGCAATATTGCCGGGCGTTGGTTATTGGATGTGGGTGAGCGGGTGTTGCAGGCAATTCCCTTCGCTGGGCAAGTATACAAAACCCTGAAACAGCTGTTATCAACTCTACTGGAAGATTCAAACAGTAAATTTCGCCGTGTGATTTTAGTAGAGTATCCCAGAAGAGGAATGTGGGCGATCGCCTTTGTCACTGGTAGCATGAGCCAGGATATCCAAGCCCATATGCCCAGTCCCATGCTAAGTGTTTTCATTCCCAGCACCCCAAATCCCACCACCGGATGGTATGCCATCGTTCCAGAGAATGAGGTGATCAACCTATCTATGCCCATAGAAGATGCTTTTAAAGTAGTAATTTCTGGTGGGATAGTCGCTCAAAATACGCCCCTACCACCTCTAGTTTTGTCCAAAGACCGAAATAACCAAACTATTGACACTCCCCACTAGTAAGCTGAAAATCAATCCGGCAAAGTCACCGATAAACAGATAGTATGATTATCTGACTTTGCCACAACAGCCGACTAACAACCGCTAATTAATTTTTAGTGCTTAGGCACTTAACTGCCATGCAAGAACGAAAACCCCAACAAATTGCTCGTGAATTGGCGCTATTAAGTCTCAGCCAGTTGCCAATTAACCCCAAAAAGTTGACAGAAGAGCATCTGCCAAAATTAGTCCTAGCCACAGTCCGCACCTTGAGATCAGAAGTGCAAGATACCCTAGATAATGCCACCGGGGAACTGCAACGCAGTAATGAACGCCTGTTAACTAGCCAAACCCGTGCATCAGACCTCAATACTGCCAGAAACCTTCTGAAAGAGGCCATTGACTACACCCAAACGGCAATCAACCAATTAGGGGCTGCAGTGGAATTTCCAGAATTAATTCAACTGGCCAACCAAGACAAGGAAGTGGGTAGATACGCCATCCAACTCGTGAAAATAATCAGTGAACAGCGAGTAATTATTGATGAACACATTTCCTCAGCCTTAGTAGATTGGCAAGTCACTCGCCTAGCTCAAATAGACCGAGATATTTTGCGAATCGCCATAGCAGAAATGATGTTTTTTAATCTGCCAGACAGAGTAGCCGTCAACGAAGCCGTAGAGTTAGCCAAACGCTACAGTGGAGATGAAGGCCACCGGTTTATTAATGGTGTCCTACGCCGATTTATTCAACAAAAAACAGCCGTGTAGTATGTCATCCTGAGTTGATCACCATTGTGAGGAGTGGCCAGTGGTTAATAAAGTTTCGCCCCGCCATGGGGCAAACTGGCTGAAACAGGTGAGGATATTGGGGAGGTTTTCACCCCAATTAAAAGTTGCGGTTCTACTACACTCATAACTAATAACTAATAAATCAAACTTACAACTAACACCTATAGCTACAATGGTTTTTAATTGGTTCCGCCGTCAATATGACGACTCCTCTGACACCCCATCTGAACAAAAACAACCAGAAACTTCTCCAGTCACACCAAGCCCATCAGAGCCAGAGGTGACCTCAAGCCCAACGGTAGACAATCCACAAGACTCAACGGCAGATTTATTAGCCTTTGCTAAATCTGCCTATAAGAACATCCAGCAAAAACAACAAGTTTTAGAAGTAGCAACTGCTCCTGAAGTGGCTGAACCACCGGAAAAGGCAGAAACCCAGCCACCTACACCAGAGCCAACAGCACCAGGTGGTTTATCCCTTTTAGAACGGGCTGCGGCAGAACGCCAAGCCAAACAAGAACGACTCATAGCCAACGCCATTGAAGTACCTGAGCCGGAAGTATTACCACCACAAGCCACCATCCCAGAAACAGCCCAAGAGGTGGGGGGATTAGCATTTGATGAAGGTTTTGTCTGGTCAGCAGAGGTATTGGCTGCCCAAGGTAGACGACCAGAAGATATTTCTATAGAGGAAATCACCTGGTTGAAAAAGCTGCGCCGGGGTTTAGATAAAACCCGTCGTAACATCCTTAACCAACTTAAGGCAATTGTTGGACAAGGCCCACTCAATCAAGCTGCGGTGGCGGAAATAGAATCGGCACTTTTGCAAGCTGATGTGGGGGTAGAAGCCACCGATTACATTATCAGTACCCTACAGAAAAAACTATTAGCAGAAGCTACCCCCCCAGAAGAAGCGATCGCTTACCTAAAACAAATCCTGCGGGATATGTTAGATGCACCCCTGCAAAAAGCCCACAATGCCAGCTTTACCCCAGAAAAAGAAACCTTAAATATTTGGTTAATCACTGGGGTAAATGGTGCTGGTAAAACCACAACTATTGGTAAAATATCTCACCTAGCTAAAAAATCTGGTTATAAATGTTTAATTGGCGCTGCTGATACTTTCCGGGCGGCTGCTGTGGAACAGGTGAAGGTGTGGGGTAATCGTAGCGGCGTAGAAGTCATTGCCAACCCAGGGAAAAATACTGACCCTGCTGCTGTGGTCTTTGATGCCATCGCTGCCGCCCAAGCACGAGAAACTGAATTACTGTTAGTAGATACGGCCGGGCGGCTGCAAAACAAGAAAAACTTAATGGATGAACTGGCTAAAATCCGCCGGATTATTGACAAAAAAGCCCCTAATGCCAAAATAGAATCCCTGTTGGTGTTAGATGCCACTTTAGGTCAGAATGGATTGCGGCAAGCTGAAGTTTTTTCCCAAGCCGCTCAACTCAGTGGGGTAGTCTTAACCAAGTTAGATGGTACAGCTAAGGGGGGTGTTGCCCTAGCAGTGGTAAAGCAGCTAGGTTTACCCATTCGCTTTATTGGTGCTGGGGAAGGTATGGAGGATTTGCGTCCTTTTTCTAGCTACGAGTTTATCGAAGCCCTATTAAGTGGCTAGTTGCCATTTTTTTAGTTAAGATTTCTTCTGGACTTGCCTGAGCCTCTTGATCCTCGTCAAAGTAGATGCCAAATTTCAACCAAATTTCAACCAAATTTCAATTTACTTTACCCAGCTGGGTTTGAATTGGCCATTTTTCCCAGCCCGAGCCAGCAAAAACACCAACTAGACCCTTGAGGCTGAACGGTTCCAGAAGAAAAGGAAAAAAAAGTCCAAAATTATTTGGTTAACAGGGTTTTTTTGAATTTAAAGATGTATGATTTGTTCATTAAGTTATACAACAACTCACACCTTAATCATGTATAAGCAAATTTGCTGATGAACTCATAACTCCTGTCCCAAGATAATTTAGCAGTTCCCCAAAAACTTATTTTATTTTAAAGTCATCTTAACTGTATCTATATCAAGTGCAATAATACATTTACCTGTGTCTCAATCCCCCTCTCAACCCACTGATAATAATATTAGTCCTAGCCCCGATGTTACCCCAGTGGTGACACCCAAGGAAGTCGAGGACAGACTAAAGCGAGAACAGAATAAAATCCAAGATTTACTCAGTTCTTTAGGATTTGCCCTGAGAAGCTTTAATAATTTAAACCAGTTTTTGGAGCTTATCCCGCTCATGGCAACAAAAGTAACAGATGCAGATGGTAGTGCTTTGTTTCTGTATAAACCCAATGGTCAAATTAGCTTAGAACAACTACACTGGAAGGATAGCCGCCAGCGTAAAAACATTCGCAAAGCCCTTGAAACTGCTAGTAGTCAAATCACACTTTTGTCTAAGACCAGCCCTTTAGCAAATGCAACGGGAATTTTAGATGACCAAATGCACCGCTACTTGGGTTCTGATGTGCAAATCTTTGGTACAGCAATTTTAGTCAAGCATACAGAACGGGGCTGGCTCTACGTCCTCAGCCGTGATCCTGAATATAGCTGGACGGAAACTAGACAAAAGTTAGTCAGACTAGTGGCGGATCAAACATCTGTGGCCATTAAAAATGAGGAACTGGCTGTAGAATTGAGGAAAAAAGAGCGCCTAGATCAAGAACTAGAAATTGGCGCAGAAATTCAACGGCGACTTCTACCACGTCAATGTCCCCTTATTCCTGGTGCAACTTTGGCTGCACGCTGTAAACCCGCTAATCGTGTGGGTGGGGATTACTACGATTTTATCCCCACTCATGGGAAAAACTCCCAGGAAAGTCAGCGCTGGGGTTTGGTAATTGGGGATGTTATGGGTAAAGGTGTCCCGGCGGGACTAATTATGACCATGATGCGGGGAATGCTGCGGGGAGAGGTATTACATGGTAATTCACCGTGTATAATTCTGCAAAATTTGAATCGAGTTATGTATGCGGATCTAGAAAATTCTCACCGCTTTGTTACCCTGTTTTACTCAGAGTATAATCCCACTAATCGAGTTTTATCTTATAGTAATGCGGCGCACAATCCCCCCTTGTGGTGGCACGCAGCAACTAAAAGCATTAGCCGTTTGGATACTTTGGGAATGCTGATTGGTTTAGATGCTAATAGCCAATATGAAAATGCCCAGGTACAGTTACAACCTGGGGACATAGTAATTTACTATACAGATGGCTTAACGGACGCTGCGGCTGCTAGTGGCGATCGCTTTGATGAAGAAAATTTCATTGCTGCTTTTACAGCAGCTTGTAGGTATTGCAGCAACCCCCAGGAAATAGTAGATTACCTATTTGACAAAGTGTTGCAGTTTATCGGACCTCATCAGCAAAACACTGACGATATGACGTTAGTTGTCTTAAAAATTCAATGAACTGTGGTTATTTCCGGTTCTGTGCTGAGGAGAGTACCAAAAAAGTCGTAGCGATCTAGTGCTTCCAAGATTCCCCAGGCATAATGTCCTTGGGCAAAGTAAATTTGTGGATAGCCATGCAGCTTTTTTAGTTCAGGGCTGTAGTTACCTACTACTACACCCAAGGTGTTTCCAGACAACATTGACTCGTCATTACCAGATGCACCTGCTACCAAAAATTGTTGAATTGGTAGTCCCCACTTTAAAGCACAATAGCGGATGGCATCTCCTTTAGAAGCCCGGATGGGTAACAAGTCAAGATACATATTATGGCTGTAAATTCCTTTAACATGGAGTCCACACCGCCGCAAATGACGCATGATTTCCTTAAAGCTTAAGGATTTGGTTTCATTAATAAAGTAGCTGACCTTAAATTTACCTTGAGTTTCTGGAGGCTGTAAATTGACTCCGGGTAGTTCTTCCATTGCTTGACGCACAGCCTCAGCGTCCCAATGATAACTAATGTGTCTTTGCCAGTTGGTATCTGGTACTACCTGGGGACCGTAATAGATTTCACTACCAGTGGCTACAATCAGCAGGTCTGGTCTAGGGAAATTCCACTCTTCTAACATTTCTAAGGAACTGCTGAGGTTGCGCCCAGTGGCAATTCCCACACCTGTTGAGTGTCCTTCGTTACGTAGGCGTTCAATGAGTTTGTGTAGGGCTTCTTGGTCGCCTAACAGAGTGTTATCAATTTCGCAAACCAGAAAGCGATCTGCAGTTGGTAAGCGATTTTGGTCGGGGAAGTTTCCATGAGATAGATCAGGTGCTAAGGCTTTTGATAAGGGACTCAGCACAGATTGTACTGGTCGTTGGGGTAACTGGTGTAAGTGTTCCAGATAACGTTCTACGTGACTACCCCAAGAGAAATGATCGCGAACTTTATCTAGTCCATTTTTCGCCCAACCTTCCCACTGTTTTTTATCTGTCAGGGCTGTTACTAAAGCATCCTGAATTTGTTTAATATCTAAAGGATCAATTAACATCCCATTATTGCACACAGCCAGGATATCTCGCGGACCACCATCTGATGTGGCAATAATTGGCACACCGCAGGCTGTAGCTTCAATTAATGTTAGACCAAACGGCTCTGTTAATGCTGGATTGATAAAAACTCCCTTTGTTTTTGCCAACAAGCGATATAATTCCGGTACGTCATCAGATGAATGGTGTTTAGGATAGGCCACATATCCGTATAGGTCGTAGCGATCAATCAACTGGAAAACTTCTGTAAGTACATGGCGTGGGTCTGATTCCATGGTGGTGATGTCATCCCGGTTGCCTAAAATCAAGACTAAATTGGCTAAATGGCGCAGTTGTGGATGTTCACCATAGGCTTTAACCAGTGAGCCGACATTTTTGCGAATTGCTGGACGGGAAAGCGCCATAATCATGGGCTGATCCGGATGGGTGAGAAATCGCTTTAAATCATTGTAAATTCCTGGTTCTTGCCAATTCTCCGGCGGTGGGTAAAAATCTCTGAGTGCTACCCCTGGAGGAATTACTACCATTCTATTTGGTTGATAGTGGTCATAAATTCCGTATTGATCGGTGACTTCTTGATGGGTACTGGCGATGACTAATGCTGCACTGGCTAGGGTTGTTTCTTCGGCTTCAATTCTTGTACTAATGTGATAGGTGCTTTCTATGGTTTCTTTTTTAGTACCATGATCTAATAGTCGTTGTTGTTTTACCCTACCCAGGGAGTGTCCGGTATGCACCAGTGGTACACCTAACCAACCCGCAACCCGACAACCCACATATCCAGCGTCGGCGTAATGACTATGAATCACATGGGGTAATTTTCCGACTTGGCGCAGGTGCTTGAGTAGTTCATCTGCAAAATTATCTAAATGCGGCCAAAGAACTTCTTTACGGAGATAGCGACGCGGCCCGCAGTTAAGACGAATGATTTGGGCTTTATTATTGAGTACTTCTATGGGTTGAGCATAATCTGTACTAACTTTGGGATCATTGACTAAACGTGTTACCAGGTCTACACGTTCTACTTGTGGGTTTGCTGCTAAGGCTTGAGTGAGTTCTAAAACATATTTAATTTGTCCGCCCGTGTCTGCATCTCGGCCTAATTCTAAATTTTTACCACGAATTAAGCCGTGAACACTGACTAGTAGAATATATAATCCTGGGCTATTTGACATTTTACATCCCTCTATATTTACTGTACTAAAGCCCCTGAACAGCTTCTTATGCCGGCTTAGACCGCTACAGATGAGTAAAAAATAACATTATGCTAATGTTTACAAATTATAAAGCAAATGTGCAGATTTATGACCGATATGTCAAGAAAAGAAGACATTGAATTAGTTGCGCCATCGCATTATACTTGATTTTAGTATAAATTATGAATGATCATCTAATTGCGGATAAATTGTAGTTTAGAATACTTTATTTTTTCAGTATAAAGTCATCGCATTATTTTTGATTGAAGATAAACTTATGGCGCTGATAGTTCAAAAATACGGTGGTACATCTGTTGGCTCAGTAGAACGTATTCAGGCTGTGGCACAGCGTGTTTACCAAACTGTTGCTGGGGGCAATTCTGTAGTTGTGGTGGTTTCGGCTATGGGCAAAACCACTGATGGACTGGTGAAAATGGCTGAGGAAATTTCTCGCCATCCTAACCGCAGGGAAATGGATATGCTGCTTTCCACAGGGGAGCAAGTGACTATTGCTTTGGTCAGTATGGCACTGCAAGAAATCGGACAGCCGGCCATTTCCATGACTGGCGCTCAAGTAGGAATTGTTACGGAAGCTGAACATACCCGCGCCAGGATTTTACGTATTGAAACAGAACGGCTAAATCATCATCTCACTCAAGGTAAAGTGGTGGTGGTAGCTGGGTTTCAAGGCATATCTAGCATGGGAGATATGGAAATTACCACTTTGGGGCGTGGCGGTTCTGATACTTCAGCAGTGGCTATAGCTGCGGCTATAGGGGCAAATTGTTGTGAAATTTATACAGATGTTCCAGGGATTTTGACTACAGATCCCCGCCTGGTTGCTGAAGCCCAGTTAATGGATGAGATTACTTGTAATGAAATGCTGGAACTGGCAAGTTTAGGGGCAAAGGTGTTACATCCGCGGGCGGTGGAAATTGCCCGGAATTATGGTGTTCCCCTGGTGGTAAAATCTAGTTGGACTGATGACCCGGGTACTTGGGTTAAGTCTCCTCAACCCCAAGGGCGATCGCTAGTTAACTTAGAAATTGCCCGCCCTGTGGATAATGTAGAATTTGACACAGACCAAGCTAAGGTGGCACTGTTGCGCGTACCCGATAAACCAGGGGTAGCAGCTAAATTATTTGGGGAAATATCCCGGCAAAGTGTAGACGTAGATTTAATTATTCAATCCATACATGAAGGTAATAGTAATGATATTGCCTTTACCGTCACAGCACCAATATTAAAACGGGCTGAAGCAGTAGCAGCAGCCATCGCCCCGGCATTAAGGAGTCAATCTCAACCCAACAGTGATGAGGCTGAAGTCATAGTAGAAGAAAATATTGCTAAGGTGAGCATTGTGGGCGCAGGAATGATTGGCCGTCCTGGGGTAGCAGCCAAAATGTTCGCCACTTTGGCCGGGGCTGGAGTCAATATCCAGATGATTTCTACCAGTGAAGTAAAAGTTAGTTGTGTGGTGGATGGGGATCAATGCCATCGGGCTGTGGCCGCACTTCGTCAGGCTTTTGAGATAGAAGAACACCAGGAACAAAAGCCATTAGCAGAAATTGTGGGTTCATCTTCCCCCATTCCCCCGGTGCGTGGTGTGGCTTTGGATGTTAAGCAAGCACGTTTGGCAATTCGTCAAGTCCCAGACCGTCCGGGAATGGCAGCAAAATTGTTTGGACTTTTAGCACAACACAACATCAGTGTTGATATGATTATTCAATCACAGCGCTGTCGAATAGTTGACGGTATTCCCAGACGAGATATAGCTTTTACAGTACCACGGCATGATGGCGAAAATACACAGCAAATACTCACTCAAGCAGCGGAAGAGTTGGGATGGGGTGAAGTTGTGTTAGATAATGCGATCGCTAAGGTAAGCATTGTTGGGGCTGGAATGGTGGGACAACCAGGTATTGCTGCCAAAATGTTTGCAGCCCTGGCCCAACACCAAATCAACATTCAAATGATCGCCACCTCAGAAATTAAAATCAGCTGTGTTGTAGCACAGGAACAAGGTGTACAAGCTTTGCAAGTTATTCACGCAGCCTTTGAGTTGACTGGTCACGACAAATTTGTAATGCCAGTTTAATTGTTATTGGCAATTACAAGGCAATTACAATAATGTTAATGTTGTAGTGCGAGCATCTTGCTCGCTACTTTTAAAAAATGCCCCCCTAAGTATCGTTCATCCTCACTCTAAATCGGGTTCTACACCTAAAGCCCGTAATTGTTCAATTAATCGTTCTTTTTGTCGTCTTTCTTGTGCTGTGCGTTCTCTTTCTGCTTCTGTGGGAGTTAACACCCAATTACCACTGCTATCATACCAACGTAACCAAGGTTGGTTAATATTATAATAGTTTCCTTGCCAAACACCTAAACCTAATTCTATTTCTGGAATCCAAAACTGAGAGTCTGATAAACTAACTTCTGCATAACGACCGCCATTTAATTTAAATATTTTAAATTGGTATTGGTAACGGTCAAAAATGGCATAATAGGGAACTCTTAATATCTGTTCGTAAACTGTCCACTTGGTGGGGGGTTTGGTTACATCCCGCAAGGTTTGCCCCAGGTCTTCTTTTTCTGTTCCTGGTGAGAGCAACTCTACTATAATAAATGGACTGATGCCTTCTTGCCAAACTACGTAACTGAGGCGTAAATCTCTGTTGTCATACAGGGGAGAAACATCTAGAGCCACAAACCAGTCAGGTCTTTTGTACCATGTGGGATGATGGGGGTGATAATAAAGATTCATGTCACTAGCGGTAAATATTTTGTCGCTAGGATAAATAGGAGAGTCAAAGGTTTCGTCTAATAACCGGGGTTGTAATAAATGAAATTGATCAGGCAAACCAGGTTCCTTTGGGTCTTCACTTATCAAATCATACATGGTGGGTAAAACTTCTTGAGGAGAAGGAGGTGGATCTGTTTGATACATGGGAAAATAATCCTGTAGAAGTCCTGCCTCTATTATCAACTCTCTATGTTCTCTGCGCCTCTGCGGTAGAATATTTTTTTGATACAGTTCTACTTAATTTAGCGTTAGCTCACTATTACAGCGCCTATGGTACACGTCAAGCGCGTGGAACTTACTAATTTTAAGTCCTTTGGTGGTACTACCTCGGTCCCTCTCTTACCCGGTTTTACGGTGATCTCTGGACCTAATGGTTCTGGTAAATCTAATATTCTTGATGCACTGCTGTTTTGCTTGGGGCTGTCTAGTTCTAAGGGTATGCGAGCAGATAGATTACCAGATTTGGTGAATAATAACCAAACTTGCAAGGGACGGGGTTCTATTGAAGCCAGTGTGACGGTGACTTTTGATTTGTCTGGAGAGGTTTTACCCAAGGGAGCAGGGGCGCAGGGTAAGGAAGATGAGACAATGTCTGAGTTACCCAGTGAGTGGAGTGTGACTCGGCGTTTGCGGGTGAATCACCAGGGGGGTTATACCTCTAGTTATTATATTAATGGTGTGGCTTGTACTTTGGCAGAGTTGCATGACCAGTTAAATAATCTCCGCATTTATCCTGAAGGGTATAATGTGGTGTTACAAGGGGATGTTACTAGCATTATCTCTATGAATGCTAGGGAACGTCGGGAAATTATTGATGAGTTGGCTGGGGTTTCGGCTTACGATCGCAAAATTACCCAAGCGAAAAAAACCCTAGATGAGGTGAAAGACAAGGAAGATAGTTGTAGGATTATTGAGAGAGAGTTAACCCATCAGCGCGATCGCTTGTCTCAAGACCGAGGGAAGGCGGAAAAGTATCAACGCCTCCGGACGGAGTTTTTACAAAAGCAATCTTGGCAAGGGGTTTTATCTTGGCGGGGGCTGCAAGCCCAGTTAGAAGGGTTAATTAAGACAATTGAACAGGGAGATATCTGTGGGGTAGAATTAAGTGGTCAACTTACTACCCTGAATAAATCTATTGCTGACCAAAGTGCTGAATTAGAAGCACTCAATGCTCATGTTAAGGCTTTGGGTGAGGATGAACTTTTGGCAGTGCAATCTACTCTAGCAACTCAAGCAGCAGAACACAAGCAACTACAACGACAACAAACTGAGTTAACTAAAGCCATTGCAGAAAATGTGGAGCAATTACGGCAAACTCAGCGGGAAATTGAGCAATACCAAGGTTATATTCAGGAAATCGCGGCGGATGAACTTGTAGCACAGCAATCTATCATTCACCGTCTGCAACAACGAGATCAAGCCCAACAAGTTTTAGATGCTTCCCGCACCGCAGCTGCGGAAGTCGCTTCAGCTTCTGAGGCTTGGGTGCAGCAACAAACAGCTTTTAACTTTGAAATAGAATCTTTGCTGCAAACTCTGGAACCCCAGCGCACGGAACAGGCCCAACTCAGGGAACGGAATGATCAATTACAGCTGCTAATTAGGGAACAAACTCAGTTAATTGCTAGGTTAGAACCAGAATTAGCAGGCAAACAAACTGAATATACCAGCCTAGAAACTGAATTTAACGCCTCTAGTCAACCTATCCAAACTTTAGCAGAAAATCTCTCGGCTACAGAACAAGAATTACAAATCCAACAAGAAACCCAAAGGCGACTTTTACAAGAACAACGAGAAAAACAACGCCAGTTAGATAAAATCGAAGCCCAAGCCCAAGCCCAACAGGAAGTACAGGGAACCCAAGCTAGTAAAGTCATTTTACAATCGGGACTGCCGGGGCTGTGCGGTTTAGTGGTACAGTTAGCCAAAGTGGATCCACTCTATCAGTTAGCTTTAGAAATTGCTGCTGGTGGGCGTTTGGGTCATATTGTGGTGGAAGATGACAGCGTAGCTGCAGCAGGAATAGAATTACTCAAACAAAAACGGGCTGGGAGGGCGACTTTTTTACCCTTAACAAAAATTCGTACTAGTAAGTTAGTTCAAGATGTGACGTTACGTTATGTTAACGGCTTTGTAGATTATGCTGTTAATTTAATTGAGTGCGATGGCCGTTATCAAGATGTTTTTAATTATGTCTTCGGTAACACGGTGGTATTTACCAATATCCAAGCGGCCCGGTCGAATATGGGACTATACCGCATTGTCACTTTAGATGGGGAATTGTTGGAAACTAGCGGCGCAATGACTGGGGGTAGTGTTAATCAGCGTTCAACCTTAAAATTTGCTACAGGAGATGGGGGAGAGTCTCAGGAGGTGACGGCTTTAAAAAGTCGTTTAGGGGATATTGACCGAATTATAGAACGTTGTACCGCTGCCATGGCTGCTTTATCAGCCCAAACCAAACAAGACACCCAATTACTCACCGCAGCGAGACAAACCCGACGGGAACAACAGCTGCAATTAGAACACTTGCAAAAAGAGATTAACAATATAGTAGGGCAAATGCACAGCACACGCTCCCAACTACAGCAAAACCAAGCCAAAATCACCACAGCCCAATGTCGGTTATCAATTTTAGACCGGGAATTACCAGGACAAGAAAAACAATTACAACAATTAAGACAAGCTCTAGCAGAGTTAGAACAATCTCAAACCCCTAGTGAATGGCAAAAAATCCAAGTAACTATTAAAGAACAAGAGCAACAATTAAAACAAACAGAAACAGAATTAAGAAACGCCGAGGAAAAATTAACTAAGCTGCAAATTCAGCAACAGCGATCGCAAGAAAAAATCCAAGCAGCCCAAGAGAAAATTTACCAATACCATGATCAGCAAGAACGGCAACAAAATCAACTCAACGCCCTGAGCCAGCAAGAAGCAGCACTGAATAGTCAAATAAGCACCACCAAGGAGAAATTCAGTCAAATTGAACAAAATTTAGGGGCAGAGAAACAAAAACGGGACATGATAGAGGAAGAATTGCGATCGCAGCTTTTACGCCAGCAACAAATACAATGGGAAATAGAAAAACTCCAACAAAGCCAAGCAAGGCGACGGGAAGAGTTAACAACATTGCAAAACCAAATCAGAGAAGCCAGTACAGAATTACCCGATCCTTTGCCAGAAGTACCGGATCAAGTAGATTTAGAGGAATTAGAAAAAGAACTGCGAACCCTGGGCAAACGCCTACAGTCCATGGAGCCAGTGAATATGTTAGCCTTAGAAGAATATGAACGCACCCAGAACCGCCTCCAGGAACTAACGGAAAAATTGCAAACCCTAGCAGCAGAGCGTACCGAACTACTGTTACGCATTGAAAACTTTACCACATTGCGGCAACTAGCTTTTAAAGAAGCCTTTGATGCTGTCAATCAAAACTTTCAATCTATTTTTGCCATACTTTCTGAAGGTGACGGCCACTTGCAACTGGAAAACCCCGAGGATATATTTAACAGTGGACTAAATTTAGTCGCCCATCCCAAAGGGAAACCAGTACAGCGTTTAGCCTCCATGTCTGGGGGAGAAAAATCACTCACAGCCTTGAGTTTTATCTTTGCCCTACAACGTTATCGCCCCTCGCCATTTTATGCCTTTGATGAAGTAGATATGTTTTTAGACGGGGCAAATGTGGAAAGATTAGCTAAAATGATTAAACAACAAGCCCAACAAGCACAATTTATAGTTGTGAGTTTGCGTCGTCCAATGATAGAATCGGCCGAACGCACCATTGGTGTTACTCAAGCACGAGGGGCTTACACTCAAGTTTTGGGTATTAAATTACCATCACCCAATACATCTGCTTGAGATTTTGTTAATAATAGTGTATGGATAAACAGATAAACCGGATTCGAGATCAGGACTCGGTATAGAATGACCTCTGAACAGATAATTAGGCGTTCCGACATATTAAACACCCAGGTAATTACTCGCGACAACGGCAAACGACTCGGTGTCGTCAGTCAACTTTGGGTTGATATTGATCAAAGGGAGGTTGTGGCTCTTGGTTTACGAGACAGCCTGATCTCTATTTCCAGTCTGCCACGCTATATGTACCTTAGCACCATCAACCAAATTGGTGATGTAATTCTAGTTGACAACGAAGATGCCATCGAGGATATTGACGTTGAAACTTTAAGTAACCTGATTAACTGGGAAGTAATTACAGAAACAGGTGAAGTATTAGGCAGGGTGCGGGGCTTCAAGTTCAATGCCGAAAGCGGTAAAATTCTTTCTATAGTTATCGCTTCTATCGGACTACCCCAAATTCCCGACCAAGTTGTTAGTACCTATGAGTTATCAGTAGATGAAATCGTCAGCACTGGCCCTAGCAGATTAATAGTATTTGAGGGAGCAGAAGAACGAGTTAATCAGTTAACAGTTGGTTTACTAGAACGCTTAGGTATTGGTAAAGCACCGTGGGAACGAGGAGCAGAAGAAGAATATGGCTATACTCCCCGTACAGTGGCACCAGCAAATCAGCTACCCAGTGGCGTACCATTACAACCTCCTCAAGCTAAAGTTCGCGCCCCTCAACCTGTGGTAGAGGAGGAATGGACAGAAGACTACGTAGAGGAAGAAATACCACAGCGTCAAGTTATGCAGGCGCGACAGTATGAATCAATTCAATACGAAGAAGATGAAGAGGATAACTGGAGCGAGGCCACAGGACGGGATAGATATTCAGAACCACCTAGATATGAACGCCAGCCTTACATTAACCAATACGACGACTATGACGACATAGAAGGCGACGCTTGGGATGACACACCAAAGCCAGTAAATATTCCCAAAAAAATCAAAGAAAGACAGCCAGAGTATGAAGAGGAAGGCGGATATTAAAGTAATTAATTACTCAATAATTCCTCGTTTCTAATTCGTAAATCAGGATATAGATCCCCGACCTAGTTGGGGATCTGTTTGTTTAGGGAACAGGGAACTGCGATCAAGCGGTGATAAGTGCCATGATTACTAAAATCATATTTCTCAACTCTCCATGGTGTTGTAACACAAGCATCCTGCTTGTTTTTATTTGATTTGTTGATCAGGCGATTGGCTCCGCCAGTACTGTAGGCAATCGCATTGCTTGTGAGCTGCAATTCTAAATTCTAAATTCTAAATTCTAAATTCTAAATTCTTTGTTAGCCGATATTCAAAAATCACGACAGATATGTAAACCAAATTCAGTCGGTTTCTAACCGACTATAGCTTTCAGGCGGGGAATTCATTCCCCGACAAGCAAGATGCTTGTGTTACAGGGTAGCACCGGCTTCTAGCCGGTATTTAGACAAGCAGGATGCTTGTGTTACAGGCGCTCGCGCATTCCGTAAAAATTCTAAATTCTAAATTCTAAATTCTCAAAAGCTAGAGTAGTTCATTTAAGCATTTTTGCTTCTGGTTCCCGAATAATCCTATCTGGATGGTGTTGTGGTGAATGTTTAGGCGATGGCGGTTTACCTGTGACGATGGCGTATTTAATCACCAAGAGGCGGAACCACAAAGCGGGAAAACGGGTTTCTAGCCAAGATTGGTTTTCCACTAAAAAGCGCGGGAACCATTTTTGCAGCAAAGCACTGACGAGGGAATGAAGACCAAAATTAAGATAATTACCCAGCCACCGCACTAAATCTTTGAATCCAGCCAGATCCCAGATCCATAAAATTAGGGCTGGGTTTCGGCGGGCTGCTTTGAGTGCAAGGCGGTTAAAGGTTAACCAGTCACTTCTATCTTTGATGAAATTATCTGCTACTTCCAGTGGTTCATCTGCTAACAAGCCAAAGAAGGTGTTAAGCATAGAGTTGATGCGTTGGGGGGGTAAAAATTTTCCAGTGGGAACCATCATACCCTTAGAAAATAGCCAAGTTACCGCAACGTTGCTCTGGTAAGCGCGAATCTTGTTTAAATTGCCGAAGTTTAACAAGTCATGTTTCAGGGCTGTATTTAAGAGTGTTGTTAAACGCTCTAAATTACGAACTAGAGAACCAAAGCCAGTAAATACCAGAGGAGACTGGAGGGATGCAGCATCACCAATGGCAATTAATCTATCAAAAGCAACAGTGCGATCGCTACTTCCCACACTAAAATGTCCTGGTATGTAGCCAAATGTAGGCTTTTTCCACACCAGTTTATCTAAGTCACAGCGTCGATACTCTGGCAAGATAGTAAAAAAGTCCTCATACATTTCTAGTAGAGAACCCGGGTTTTCTGGGTTGACTTGGTGATAATGAAATAAATAAATAGTCAGTTCCTCACCAAATCCCGGAAATAATTCCCAAATCAATTGCCTACCCCTGGAAATATCGCCGTGACTGTTGAGTACATCGCCATACTGAGAATCCCAAACCCCAGGCTCAAATCCTCCTGCAACCACTGCTCCCACCGTGGGGCATACACTGTCAAAAGCACGACCACCATTTAATTGCCAGGCGATGGGGGAGGCGGTTCCCATAGCATCAATTAACAGTCGCCCGCTAACGCGCTGCTCGTTTCCATCCTGGTAACGCTTGACTGTAATTACTACTTGTGTTTTGTGAATGTCGGCTTGTATAAATTCTGTTTCATCCCAGATTTCACCACCTGCTGCTTGCAGCTTTTCACCGCACATTCTCAGCCATTTTTCTGAGTCTAAGGCAATATTTAATACAGTTGGAGTGTGCAATACAGGCGATCGCAGTTGAGGGGGATTATTACCATCAAAGAACTTATTGAATCCGTCCTTATACTCCCTGACAATGACGTTTTCCAACTCACAAGCGGTTACCAAACCGAGGTTAATTAAGCTTTGAAGTTCATCACGAGAAATATTCCATTCTCGATTCATCCGGCCAAAGGGCAAACGCTCTACTAGTAAGACCTTATAACCCAGTTTAGCCATAACAGCTGCATGAATTACCCCCAATGCGCCACCGACATAGATCAAATCATAAGTGGCATCTGAAAGAGACCTTATATCACTTTCTTTTTGACTGTGAGAAAAAATTACTTGCCGGGGCTGGCGGGGGTTACGTACTCCCTCACGCCACCTTTGTTCCCACCAGTAGACTCGGTTGAGGTCATATTCCCCATTAGGCATTTGCTGAAAATATTTAACCGTGAGGGGGTAAGCAGGGGCTAATTGCTCAAAAATCGACCTTTGAGAATCAATAGCTGGAGGTTCAGGGTAGCTATGAGGAAACTGCTTTCTGATTTGACTATTCAGACGTTGCAAGATTTGTGCTTCTTCTGAAACAAGCCGCTCTTCTCCCCAGCGAAACACTTTTAGATAGGTAGTGCGCTGTACAGACCAAAGGAACACAGAAAGTTCATTGGGTAATTTTCCTGTAATGTCCGCCTCACGATTTTTAGTTGTGGGAATTTTGAGCCGAAAACCATCTGGTGTAAGTAACTTTTCCCCGGTTCCTGGTTTAAACTCTGTTTGTAGCCAAGTGAGTACAGCCGCCTTGTCTGGTGTGGGAATTTCTAGATAAAGTATTTCTTTCATCATTTTTTGCTGACCAGAACATCTTTCTTAGAAGATTGAGTAAAGAATTTTGAATTTTTAATAGTTTTTCAAAGTCTACGCTTTATTTTATATTTTTTTCTGCCCAGGCTATGAATTTTCCTTCAACCAGAAATTTTTAAAGCTGCTTGGTGCTGGAGAATGTAGCAACAAACCATATTCCAGCCCTTCTACCACTGCTTGATAGGAAGCTGCCAAAATATTAGGGGAAACCCCTATAGTCGTCCAGCGTTGATAACCCGTGCCGGATTCCACTAATACACGAGTTTTAGCTGCTGTACCTCTGTGTCCGTTGAGAATCCGGACTTTGTAATCTGTTAATTCAAAAGTGGCAACTTGGGGATAAAATTTGACTAAAGCTTTGCGTAATGCCGCATCTAAGGCAGCAACTGGTCCATTTCCTTCGGCTGCTTCCAGGATATCTTGGCTTTTGACCGTTATTTTTACAGTGGCTAGGGCATTGTTAGTTTCTTTACCTTCCACTAAATCACAATGTACCTGAAAGCCTTTGATTTCAAATAACTGCTGACGAGTACCCAAAGCCTCATACATCAACAGGGCAAAACTGGCCTCTGCTGCTTCAAATTGATATCCTTGGCTTTCTAATTCCTTCAGGCGTTGGAGGATTTGTCGGGCTGCTGGTTGGTGTTTATCTAATTCAATGCCAAAAGTGCGGGCTTTGGCTAAAACATTACTAAGTCCTGATTGTTCAGAAATGACTATGCGGCGAGAGTTACCAACTTCTTCTGGTTGAATGTGTTCGTAAGTTACGGGATTTCGTTGTACTGCTGAGACATGGATACCACCTTTGTGGGCAAAAGCCGACCGTCCTACAAAGGGGGCGTGTTCATCGGGGGCGAGGTTCACCACTTCACTGATAAACCGACTAGCTTCTGTGAGTTGATTAAGCTGGTGTTGTGCGATACAGCTATAACCAAGCTTTAGTTGTAGATTGGGAATTAATGAACAAAGATTAGCATTACCACAACGTTCACCGTAGCCGTTGATTGTTCCTTGTACCATTTTTGCCCCTGCCATTACCGCTGCTAAAGCATTGGCCACTGCTGTGTCGGAATCATTGTGAGTATGAATACCAATCTGGGGTTTTAATTGTGTATTAATATTTTCTGATAAATTACTGATGACTGATGCCACGATTTGACTTACTTCATGGGGTAGAGTGCCACCGTTGGTATCACATAAAACTATCCACTCAGCACCTGCTGCCATGGCAGTTTCTAAGGTTTGTAAAGCATATTCTCGATTTTGCTTATAGCCATCAAACCAGTGTTCAGCATCATAAATTACTCGTCGTCCTTGAGCAACAAGATACTCGATAGTATCACGAATCATGGCTAAATTTTCTGCTAAGGTGGTTTGGAGACCTGCTGTCACCTGTAAGTCCCAAGATTTACCAAAAACCGTCACCCAACGAGTACCCGCAGCTAAAATGGCTTGCAGCATGGCTTCAGAGTCAGCAGTGGTGTTAGGCCGACGTGTGGAACAAAAAGCCACAATTTCTGCTTGTTTGAGCGGATCTTCTTGCAATTGCCAGAAGAACTGAACATCCTTGGGATTAGCACCAGGCCAACCACCTTCAATAAAAGGAAATCCTAGCTGGTCCAGTCTGCGAGCAATGCGTAATTTATCTTCTATGGAAACTGATAAACCTTCGCGCTGAGTCCCATCCCGTAGGGTGGTGTCATAGAGCCAAATTTGAGGTGGAGTGTTTGTGGTCATGGTCATGTTATAAATCAAGACTTGCAAGACAACTGGTAAGGCATATCCCATAAAACCAACCGGTATATGCTCCAAGTGTTAACTGGGTTGGGAAAACTGGAAAACTAAAATTAGGTGGAATTTGGCGGCACAATGGTTAAGACCCTATAATGGCAGTGCTAGGCGATCGCTTTGGCTTCCTATTTATTTTCCTACAACAGAACTGCCACCAGGAGATGTAAAATTCACAAAAATCAATGGATTTTGGCAGGTGATCTCATATCATAGACACCAGAAGGTTAGGTTAAAAAAGGAGAAAAGGATAAGATGGGTAGATGGACTCCACTAATTCTCATGACCGGAGGCTTGGCGATTTTACTCGGTACATTATTGGGGATTAACTTTCCCATAGGTGGAGAACAAACCGCCAGTAATGATGCTCCTGAAAGCAGAACATCTAAAGTGCTTCCAGCTAACATTAATGTTAATAGCGCTTCTTCTAGCAGTAGTAGCAACAATCAAACACCCCCTGACAACAGCAGCAGCGTCGCTCAGGAGAGTTTTTCTCCCCCTGACAACAGCAGCAGCGTCGCTCAGGAGAGTTTTTCTCCCCCTGACAACAGCAGCAGCGTCGCCCAGGAGAGTTTTTCTCCCCCTGACAACAGCAGCAGCGTCGCTCAAAGTAACAATTCCCCTTCAAACTCTAATAGTAGATCACGTGTGAGAAATACAACAGTTCAGTCAAGCAATGCGTCAACTAGCACTGCCGGCACAGCAACAAGTCAGGCTAAAACACCAATTCGAGCTTTGTGGTAAACCTGGTTAGTTATAGCATTTCTTAAACACGTGAGATACAAATGTAAATGTCGTCTTGTGGCGCTCAGTACAAGTACAAGTCCTGCTTGCTAAGAATGTACCTCACCTGGGCAAAATTCGCTATAACTAATGAGTAGTAACATTTTAATTATTGGTGGCGGTGTAGTTGGTTTGTCCATCGCCGTTGAGTTGAGATGGCGCGGTGCTATGGTCACCGTGCTTTGTGGTGACTTTCAGGCAGCTACCAGCCACGCTGCCGCAGGGATGTTAGCGCCAGATGCGGAAAACATCACCAATCCAGCCATGGGTTCTTTGTGCAGGCGATCGCGTGCCTTATATCCAGAGTGGACCCGCAAACTGGAAGATTTAACCGGTTTAAATACTGGTTATTGGCCTTGTGGCATATTAGCACCAGTTTATCAAAGAAAAAGCAACAAAGTAGATGCTTCTGCCACTGCCCAGTCTTCATACTGGTTAGACCAAGTGACAATTCATCAATATCAGCCTGGATTAGGAGCGGAAGTAGTTGGGGGCTGGTGGTATCCTGAAGACGCACAAGTTGATAATCGTGCCTTGCTGAATGTACTGCGCACAGCAGCCGAGTCCCTTGGGGTTGAATTAAAAGACCGGGTGAAAGCAGAAGGATTTTTACAGCAGCGGGGAGAGATACTCGGCGTACAAACCAACACGGGGCTGATTCATGCTGACCATTATGTTTTAGCTACAGGGGCTTGGTCATCTCAATTATTACCATTACCAGTAGTTCCTCGCAAAGGGCAAATGCTGAGTGTGGGAGTACCAGAATTTACGCCGGAATTACCTCTAACGCGGGTTTTGTTTGGAGAACACATTTACATCGTCCCCAGGCGGAACCGTTCTATTATTATTGGGGCAACGAGCGAAAATGTCGGCTTTACCCCCCACAACACCCCTGCTGGTATTCAAAGCTTACTGCAACAAGCCATTAATCTATATCCTCAATTACAGGATTACCCCATTGAGCAATTCTGGTGGGGATTTCGCCCTGCTACACCCGATGAGTTACCCATTTTCGGCACCAGCCATTGTGAAAATTTAACTTTAGCTACAGGTCATTATCGTAATGGCATATTACTTGCGCCCATAACAGGATCACTAATTGCCGATTTGATTTGGGAACAGAAAATTGATCCTATATTGTCTCATTTCCAATATTCACGCTTTCATAGCCAGTTATCCATCCCTACTTCCATGTTAACCCACTCTGCTAACTTCTCTTGTGGAAATCATTCTGCCAAACTCGCCACGGAAGATGCAAGCAATAACCTTTCTATAGATTCACCACTTGTCATTGCTGGTAAAACTTTTCAGTCCCGCTTGATGACAGGAACCGGCAAATATCGCAGCATTGAGGAAATGCAGCAAAGTGTTAGGGCGAGTGGTTGTCAAATTGTCACTGTGGCGGTTAGACGGGTACAAACTAAAGCAGCAGGACATGAAGGTTTAGCAGAAGCCCTGGATTGGGGGAAAATCTGGATGTTGCCCAATACAGCCGGCTGTGAAACCGCAGAAGATGCCATTCGGGTAGCTCGTTTAGGGCGAGAAATGGCCAAACTATTAGGACAGGAAGATAACAATTTTGTTAAGTTAGAGGTCATACCTGATCCTAAATATTTACTTCCTGATCCCATAGGTACACTAAAAGCTGCTGAACAGCTGGTTAAAGAAGGTTTTGCAGTTTTACCCTATATTAATGCTGACCCCATGTTAGCCAAGCGCCTGGAAGATGTGGGCTGTGCCACAGTTATGCCGTTAGCGTCGCCCATTGGTTCGGGACAAGGGCTAAAAACAACCGCCAATATTCAAATTATCATTGAGAATGCTAATATACCCGTGGTGGTAGATGCCGGAATTGGCGCACCGTCAGAAGCAGCCCAAGCCATGGAATTGGGTGCAGATGCTTTGTTAATTAATAGTGCGATCGCTCTGGCCCAAAATCCTCCGGCTATGGCCCAAGCCATGAATTTAGCCGCAGTAGCTGGTCGTTTAGCATATCTGGCTGGCAGAATGCCTTTAAAAACCTATGCTAGTGCGAGTTCACCCCTTGAAGGAACAATTAGTAATTACTCATGAGTAATTGACATCGAAATTTTTTTACAAAACTTTATATTTTGGTTTTCAAGGTTTCCATGCTATAGGAACCTTGTTTTTTATTTTTATTTTTTTTGTTAGAATGTTATGGGGAAGTAAGTATAAATAAATACTGTTAACTTTACCAAATGTAAAAAACTTGATGGATATTCAGCAGATTAATTTTCTTGATCTGCTCTCATGTATCTTGTCAAATCTATGTTTACCATGTTTTGGCTCTTTAGCCGCCATGAGCGTGAATGACACCACACACACCAACAATTATACTTGGAATCGCAAAGTGTATCATCGTTTAAAACTTGCCCTAAGTCTTGGTTTAAGACAACAAGTTTTCCTAGCAGTTAGCGATAATTTACACTTACGAAATCAAGTAGCTGCTCGTTTGCATTCTACTTTAGCTTACCCAGTCAGGCAAGTGCTATATAAACCTGTAAATAGTGATGGAACCTGCACTCCAGCCTATCCGCGATTAGTCACATTAAGGTTGAATTTAAGTGATCCCAATCCCATCGGTCATATAAATCAATGGTTGGCTAATTATCCACCACCAATTGTTGGTGCTTCCAAAGAAACGCCTGGAAAATCTCTACCGATACCAATATTTCAGATTGTAGGTGTAGAACAATTAACCAAGCAACCAGTATCAATACAGCGTTTATTTTTACACTATCTGCGCTTAAGTGATCAATATTTTTCTCATCAAGAGTCCAGTCAATTTCTAGAGTCCAGCCTGCTGTTGTGGGTATCCCGTCCTTGGTTGACGGCCATTCAGCAGTCAGCACCACAGTTTTGGCGTTGGCGTACTGGTGTGTTTGTGTTTGCGGGAGAACCCACACCAATAACAGAAAATCAACGTTATTCAGAAAATGTTGAGCAACCTGTTGTTGATGAATCAGTGATTTCAGCAGAAATAAAAGCTGCTTCTAACGATAACCTGAAATTTGGGGATGACTTTGATTTTCCAGCACAATCACCAAAAAATGATCCCAGTGAAAAAGAAAAAGCCTTCCCGTTAACTACAGAATTACTAAAGACTACCAGGGAAGATCAAACTTTCTCCCCATTGTCATTGTCCCATATTAGCAAAGAGCTAACAGAGCTACTTATGGAAACAATGAACAATAACATTGGTGAAGATGGAGAGGATAACCAAGAAGCGCAGCAAATTCTGTTAGAGATTGAAGAATTACACTCACAACAAGCCTCTCAAGACTTACTAGCAGCAGCTTATCATCACCTAGGAAACTTATATCGCCTCCGCATTGAAAAAGGAAAGTCCAATCTAAAAAATTTAACGGTGGCAATTCTCGCCTATCAGGAAGCTATCGCCCATGATGAAACATCACCCCAAGTACCAGATATTTTAAATGACTTGGGTACACTTTATTGGATGCTCCACCGCGTCCCCCATGACCCTGGGGAAGGGAAAACTTACATAGAACAAGGAATTGAATTTTATCACTTAGCTTTAAAACTCATATCCCCCCAAGAACAGTCAGAAACCTATGCACGGGTACAAAATAATCTAGGCACTGCTTATGGTGATTTGGCTCGTTTTGCTAACCCCAAGGAAAATTGGCAAAAAGCAGTATTAGCTTATAGTGAAGCCGTGCGCTATCGTAACGCCGAAGTGGAACCATTAAAGTATGCCGCGTGCCAAAATAACTTAGGTACTGCTTACTGGCATTTAGGGCAATACAGTCAACCGGTGGATAATTTAAAGAAAGCGGTCGCATCATATAGCAAAGCCTTAGCGCACTACAACCCGGAACAGGAACCTTTGAAATATGGCATGATTCAAAATAATATAGGTACTGCCCACTGGAACTTGGCACAATACGAAGAACAACCAGCAAAAAATTTGCAACTTGCCATTGATGTTTACCGCGAGGCTTTAAAATACCGTACTCCAGCCAATGTTCCCAGTGCTTGCGCCGCCACTCAAAATAATTTGGGTACTGCTTACTGGCATTTAGCAAACTTATCTCAAACAACTAAAGATTCACGGCAAAAGTTGTTACAATTGTCTATTAACGCTTATGATGAAGCTCTTGCCTTAGCTCACTCTTTGCAGGGTATATCTTTAAGTTTTGATTTGTTTGCTGCTCACAATAATTTGGGATTAGCTCATTATCAGCTAGTCACAGATAATTATTTTGATGATGACAAAGCCGCTAAGTCTAAACATCTAGAAGCAGCTTTAAATAATCATTTGCAAGCTTTAAATGGATTTCGCCAACAGCCAGAAGCCTATCAAACAACATTAACTTATGTGGTGAAAACAATTCGTACTTTTCACAGTGAATTGGGGATACAAGGACAAAATCTAGCTTTATCAAAAATTCCCGGTGATTTATTACCGGACATCTTGCCTAAGTTGTAAACGATGACCAAAAAACCCTCCGGTAGCTTGAAGCTACCGAGAGAGAGTTACTCAGGATTGAGTTAAAGCGCCGATGCTAGTGCTTTTAATGCAAAAATTTTTTGGATTATATCCGCTACCACTTTATCCGGTGTAGAAGCACCAGAGGTAACTCCTACAATAATTTTGCCGTGGGGTAGCCAGTTTTGCTCTGTGGCTAACTGCCCGTTTAACTGCCGATATTCAATAGCATTTGCTGATTTAATTCTTTCCACACAATCAATGTGATAAGAAGGAATTCCCTTTGCAGCCGCAATTTGTTGTAATTGAGCAGTATTGGATGAATTAAAGCCCCCAACTACTAGCATTAGGTCTAGGTCTTCTTGTACTAGTTCTAACATGGCATCTTGCCGTTCTTGAGTAGCATCACAGATGGTGTTAAAGCTTTGGAAATGCTGATTTAATTCAATGGTTCCGTACTTCTGCATCATTGTCCGCTCAAACAGCTTGCCAATTTGCTCAGTTTCACCTTTGAGCATGGTAGTTTGGTTAGCAATACCAACCCTTTCTAAGTCCTGATCAGGGTCAAATCCGGCTGAACAAGCTCGAGCAAATTTTTGCAGAAATTCTTGGCGATCGCCACCATTGAGAATATAATCTGCCACATATTGGGCTTCTTGTAAATTCAGTACAATTAAATATTTACCAGCAAAGGAGCTAGTAGCAATTGTTTCTTCATGCTTATATTTACCGTGAATAATTGAAGTAAAAGCAATTTTTTTGTGCTTTTCCACAGTATTCCAAACTTTAGAAACCCAGGGACAAGTTGTATCCACAATTTGGCAACCCTGGTCATGCAAAATTTGCATTTCTTGAACGCTGGCTCCAAAGGCCGGTAAAATCACCACGTCACCAGTTTCCACCACGGAAAAATCTTTTTTACCTGCCTCCACCGGGATAAATTGGATATTCATGTCCTGCATCCGTTGATTTACAGAAGGATTGTGAATAATCTCGTTAGTAATCCAGATGCGTTGATTAGGGAAATGCTGGCGGGTTTCATAGGCCATTGCTACTGCGCGTTCAACACCCCAGCAAAAACCAAAGGCTTGGGCTAGGCGGATAGTAACATCACCTGTTGTAAAAATGTAGTTGCGATCGCGAATTTCTTGAATCAAGCTGCTTTGATACTCAGATTGCAACTGAGTAGTAGCTTCTGCTTGATGACCAAATCCCTTCCGGTTGTAATTTTCTGAATGTTGGAGCGATCGTTTAAAAGCTTTTGTATCCATTGTTTTTGCCACTTAAATCACTATTTCTTATTGTGTCGTGCTAGGAGGCCATTGCAGAAGAAATGGGAAAAGACATTCACGGCTAAATTTTTCCTATTCCCTACTAGCCATATTCATATTGCTATACATTTGTAGCGCAGTACGCCAAACCAAGTAACCTGTGGGATTCAGATGTAAACCATCAGTGGTAAATTCACTGCGGAGATTACCCTGCTGATTGGTAAATAAAGGATATAAGTCCAGATATTTAACACCCACTTGAGCAGCTGCGCTTTGCAGTTTTTCATTTAACTGGCGAATTCGACTGTTGGGAATACTCAGCAATTTTTCTTTTCCCTCCCAGGTAGCTTCCTTATCCCCATGTGGCAAAATCGACTGGATAACAATTTGCGCTTGAGGATGCTTTTTAAGGAGGTAAGTCATAATTTGGCGTTGATTATCTAAAATAACTTGCTCACTGACCCCTCGAATCAAATCGTTAATGCCAATCATGATAAAAATCACCTCTGGCTGGGTACCATCAAATAGGTCTAATCTTTTTAATAGTCCATGGCTAGATTCTCCTGAAATTCCCTGATTAAGCCAATTTCTGTCCTGTGGTAACAACTCAGGAGGAAACCATAAAGTGAGAGAATCTCCTATCAGAATGCTTAAACGCTGGGGAGGTCGGTTAGAGGCCACTTTGGCCTCTTGCTTGAGAATATCCACCCACTGTTGATAAGTGAGTTGATGACGGGGGCCTAAGTCTGGTGTGTTGGCTTGGGTTTGATCAACTTGCTCTGGGGAAAGTGGATTGCCAAAAACAGCCGTTAATCGCTGCTGTTGCCATACGAGCAAGATTACCACCAACATTAGTATGCTGTTGGTTACCAGCAGGAAAAATCCCCAAATCGGAAAAGTTTTTGCAGAAGTGGACACAAATAGCAAAATATACCAATGATTTGAATCAGATTTTAAATCGCTAAAGTCAATATGTCACACTAAAGAAAATTTGGCATCAAAAAACCCGCCACTTGAATCAAGTCAAAGGTATCATGGGCGGGTATTGATCAGCAATCAAACATGATCATTTATCTGGTGATATTCCGGCTGAACCATAGGCTTCAGATCCTCTAGAGCTAGTTTCTTGGAGGAATCCAGTGTAGGCTTCCATACCGTGTTCGCTGATATCCAAGCCTTCTAACTCCTCTTCTCTGGATACCCGGATACCTAAAGTAGCCTTGAGGATAAGCCAGAAGATGCTGCTGAGAAGAACTGTCATCCCACCTACAGTAAGAACGCCAACCAATTGAATAAATAACTGTCCCAGGCCACCACCGGCAAATAAACCGGCACCAGGACCGGCACCAGGACCGTACCAGGAATAAACACCAGGACCAACAGACCACAGACCAACTGCCAAAGTTCCCCAGATACCGCAAACCAAGTGAACTGAGGTTGCGCCCACTGGGTCATCAATCTGGATTTTGTCAAAGAGTGTGACTGAGAAAACAACAATCACTCCGCCAATGAAGCCGATGAGTAAAGCCGCAGGAATAGTCACGTAAGCACAAGAGGCTGTAATGGCTACTAAGCCAGCCAAAACCCCGTTGATAATCATAGATAAATCTGGCTTACCTAAGTAAATCCAAGCTGTACCTGTAGCGCCAACCGCACCGGCAGCAGCGGCCATGTTAGTTATAACAGCTATGTGGGCAATGGCGCTACCATCAGCAGCCATTGTGGAACCGGGGTTAAAACCAAACCAGCCTAACCAGAGAATTAAACAACCCAAGGTAGCAATACTCATGTTGTGACCCGGTAAAGCCACAATTTGCTGATTTTGATATTTGCCCAGGCGTGGTCCTAGAAATGCAGCTCCCATTAAAGCAGCCCAGCCACCCACCGAGTGAATAGCGGTGGAACCGGCAAAATCCCAGAATCCAAAGCCACTTAACCAACCACCACCCCAAATCCAATGTCCGGTGATGGGGTAGGCAATACCTACAAGTAAGAGGCTGAAGATTAAGAAATCAACAAATTTAATCCGTTCTGCTACAGCACCAGAAACAATTGTGGCCGCAGTTCCCGCAAAGGCCAGTTGAAATAAAAACTTGGCTGCTAAAGGCACACCTGCCCAACTCAAAGAACTGAAGACTCCTTGATAAGCATCGCCTGTTACAGGACTATTATCTGCCCCTGAAAGGAAAAACCCAGAGGTTCCCAAGAAACTGTTGCCATTACCAAACATGATCCCAAAACCAATTGCCCAAAAGGCAATACTAGCCAGAGCAAATACAATTAGGTTTTTTGCGAGAACATTTACAGCGTTTTTCTGGCGACAAAAGCCGGTTTCTAACATTCCAAAACCAGCATTCATAAAGAATACTAAAAAAGCTGCAACCGCTACCCAAAGAGTATCCAGAGCAATTTTTAGTTCTGCTGTGGTGGGTCCCCCATCTGGTGTTTGGGCAACTGCTACATAACCCCAGCCTAAAACAATCAAACAAGCTAAGGGTAAACAGGCTCGCCAACTGGGAGAAAGCTGCTTAATTGCTAGGTTTAGTCCCTTTAATTGTGAGTTTAATTGTTTCTTCTGAGCCGAGGTTCTCCGGGAGAATCGACTATTTTTGATTTTGTACTTCTGCTTGTACATGAGTTTAATTTACATCCTCCCATGAATGAAAAAAACAAGTTTAGCCAACAACAAACAACCCCTAAAGTGACTTTAGTGGTGCTTGATGCCATTGGTTAACCAACTGTGAAATTCAGTTTAGGCAACTATTAGTAAATTTGTAAACCTTTTTTTGTGATTTGTTTAAGAAAAGGTTAACAGAAGGTTAACAAAAGGTTATGTAATACAACATAATAACCTCCTTCACTTGATGTTTACTTGATGTTTACTTGTAGTTTACTTGTAGTTAGTGATGCTTTGAAAAGAGGCATCACCAATATGACCATTTTTAGATAAAAACGGCAAATTTTAGTGCTTAATTATTCGGCTAAAACAGCCAATAATTAAGTATGTTTAATGACTTCATCGGCATGGTGCCAGTCTGTAATAATGTAATAAAGTTTGTTAATCTTCTATTTAGTAGAATTACAATTCTGTAATGTTAGATACTATTTTTTTATTTCACTCCTCTACTAGCCCGGAATTTTTTCCCAACAGGAAGGTACATCCTTGGCATTGTCAGCATTCTCTGACTTGCGCCAGAAACATGAATAATATTGTTAAGTTTTGTAAACAAGTCGCAAAAGTCAACAAATACTTGTAGCTCTCATGCTATAGCTCTTGTTGCAAATGTTGCAAATGTTGCAAATACTGTTCATAGCCGAGTTCTTGGAGTTTGATTTGCTTGGCTATGACGGATTCTGAGAGGGTTTGACGGTATTTTTGGACTTTTTCCAATAATTCTGGTTGGTGTGTAGCCATAATTTGCACAGCCAACAGCCCAGCATTCTTAGCGTTACCTATTGCTACTGTTGCCACTGGGATACCTCCAGGCATCTGTACAATGGAATATAAAGAATCAACCCCTTGTAGGTTCCGAGTGGGTACAGGAACGCCAATTACCGGGAGCGGAGTTAAAGATGCTACCATTCCGGGAAGATGAGCAGCCCCACCCGCACCGGCGATAATCACCTTTAAGCCTCGTTGATGCGCTTGTTGGGCATACTGTACCATCAGTTCTGGAGTGCGATGGGCAGAAACAATGGCTACTTCATGTTCTACGCCAAATTGTTCACAAACTGCGATCGCATCTTTCATGGTGGGCAGATCGGAATCGCTGCCCATGATAATACCGATAAGAGGAGCCATATTAATTTGAGATTAGCAATACAAAACCCTGTTGATATTATCAATGCGCGAGTACCTGGTTATCAAGATTTCCAAAGAATCTCAGTTAACCATGAGGGGATAATTCAGCAAATCCTCCCCATGGGTAGGGAAATTCCTATTTGTGAATCTTTATTAGATGTGGCTGGTGATTGGATTTCCAATGGTGGTGTTGATTTACAAATTAACGGGGCGTTGGGTTGGGCGTTTACTGACTTAAAAACTGAAAATGCCGATATTTTACCCAAAATATGCCAATTTCTCTGGGATGTTGGCATAGATGGATTTTTACCAACTCTAGTGACAACTTCAATAGAAAATATACAGCGATCGCTCGCCATAATTGCTAATTATCTCCCCACCGAACAAGTAGGTGCAAAAATTCTGGGGGTACATCTAGAAGGACCATTTTTAAATTACCACAAGCGGGGCGCACACCCAGCCCAATATTTATTACCCTTGACCATTGACCAGGTAAACAGAATCTTGGGGGATTATGCCCATATAGTCAAAGTTATTACCCTAGCCCCAGAATTAGACCCCACCGGCCAAGTAATACCATATTTGTCTGAGTTAGGCATAACTGTGAGTTTAGGGCATTCCCAAGCCACAGCCGCCCAAGCACAAACGGCTTTTCAACTGGGGGCAAAAATGGTAACCCATGCTTTCAACGCCATGTCTCCATTACATCACCGCGAACCAGGATTATTAGGTGCTGCAATTACCGCTCCAGATGTGATGTGTGGTTTTATTGCCGATGGAGAACACGTTACACCTACAATGCTGCAAATCCTACTCCAGGCCAGCAACCAAGCCCAAGGGTTGTTTCTAGTGAGTGATGCTTTAGCACCCCTGGGGCTACCGGATGGGGTGTATCCCTGGGACAGTAGAGAAATTACCGTCATTAACGGCACAGCGAGATTAACAGATGGTACTTTATCCGGTACAACTTTACCTTTATTGGTGGGAGTGCAAAACTTAGTCAAGTGGGGAATTTGTGATGTAGAAACTGCCATCGCCTTGGCTACCAATGCACCCAGACAAGCGATGAATTTACCAGGAATTATCTCCAGTCCAGCCGCCAACTTATTACGCTGGCATAAAGATGACAATAACCAAACATTAACTTGGCAGAGATTTTTTTAAAGATGTGCTTCTCCCAACAAAACAATAGAACCGGTTAACCCCTCAATCACTTGAGTTGTCACTTGACTTACGGCTAACCCGCCTGTGGTACGATAACGCACAGAACGTAACACGGCTAAATCAAACCCTTGAGCTTCCCGAACTATTGCCTCTGCCACATCATCATCTATGATAATTTGGATGTTGGTATTTACTTGTAACTGACTTTTAGCGACAATATCAGATAGTTGATTGGTAAATTGTTCTACCAAATGAGCAGGAGTTTTGCTATTAGACACGTGTAGTAGTACAACCTCCGCTTTGTTCACGTCGGCTAAAATTTCCGCAAATCGCCAGGCGCTAATAGTTTGGGGTCTTAAGTCTCCAATGGGTACAATAATCCTAGCGATCGTTTTGGGACTACTGACCAGGCGTGTTACTGCCACTGGACAGTGAGAAGACCAAAAAACGCTATCAATCACATTACCAAATAAGCGAGCGCGTAAACCTGTGGTGCGAGACCACCCCATTACTACTAAATTAGCATTTTGTTCTCGACTGGTGCGGCTAATTGCCAAAGCTATATCATCATCAATGCGAATTGCTGTTGAAACTTGTACATTAAATTCTTGACTAATTTCTTCAGCCATTTTTAATCTTTGCTGACTTTGTTCTAGTGATATTTCTAATTGTGGATCATCCATGTGAACGTGAGCCTTAGCAATAGCTAATGGCAAAATTCGCCCAGATTCGTGCTGCGCTATTAAGGCAGCCATTTCTATTAAATAACGCTGGGTTTGGGGGTTGTATACTGGCACTGCTACAGTGAAGGATTGCCGATTTTTTTCTGCTCGCTGACTATCAGAAGTTTCCCACCAAGTTGTGGGAACATTCTCTGTTTCTAAATTTGTTTCGGTGACTTGTAATAACACCGCAAATCTGGATGTGATTAATGGTCCCATGATGGAAGTAACTAGCATGAGGACAATTACACTATTTAAGACACTCTCACCAATTAATCTTTCACCAGCGGAATTTAAGGTTTGATAACCAACCAAGGTGGCTGCTAATGTGGCGGCTACTTGTGGTAATGACAAAGACCACATTGTCAGCAGTTCCGCATTATTGTACCGGTAAATAAGCTTGACTAAAAATGCAGCCACAAATTTACTGGTAATCAAAGCTATGACAATTACCACTGTTAGCCAAATTGAACCAAGAGTTTTGATAAATGCCGGAATATTAATTAGCAGTCCCATATCTACGAAGAAACAGGGGATAAATAAAACACTGCCAATAAACTCAATTTTTTCTTTAACGGGGCTACGTCCCACAACATCATTAACTGCTAAACCTGCCAAAAATGCACCGACAATTTTTTCAACTCCAATTATCTGCGCTCCTACTGATGCCAAAAATAAAGCTAGTAAAATAAATAAAAATTGGTTACTTTGTTCATCTCCTGACCGACGAAAAAATTCTTTACCCGCCCAGTCAAAGCCAAATAGTACAATTGCGGAGTAAATTGCTAACCCAACCAGCAAACTTACTAAACTCAGGGCTGAAAATTCGCCGCCATGAATTCCCACACAAATTGCCAATACTAACAAAGCACCTGTATCCGTAAAAATTGTTGCCCCTACTGTCACTGTCACAGCTTCATTCATGACAACTCCCAGACGACTAACAATGGGATAGGCTAAGAGGGTATGGGATGCCAGTAAAGAACCAATCAAAACCGAAGCATTCCAGCTAAAATTGAATAATTTACCGACACCTATCCCAGCAAGTAATGGCACTATAAATGTGAGGATTCCAAATATAATGGAGCGGTTTTTAGTTTTGCGAAACTGTGTTAAATCAATTTCTAAACCGGCAACAAACATTAAATAAACTTTGCCAATATCCGAAAGCAGACTTACAGTTTCTGAATCTGAGTCTAAAAGTTTTAGTCCATTTTGTCCTAGCACCATACCTGCTACCAACAAACCTACTAATCCCGGTAGTCGCAGTCGCTCAAATATAGGAGGTATGCTAAAAATTACTGTCAGAAGAATTGTAAATTGAATGATAGGACTGTCAGTTAGTAAGTTTGATGTCATTGGTATTTATTAAAGCTATGTTAGCAAATTAACTATATGTATATAGTATACATATATTATTTATTAATTCCTAATCAATACAATATTTTGAGCCTAACTGTGCCATGGTACTTTATGATTATATCTTAATCATAAAAGGTAAAAAAGTAAACCCCCCAGCTAAATGAATGTTAATTCCGCTAATTCCGCTAATATACATGGAAATAACCAGTAAATCTTCAGTTTGTTCTGAAAATCATTACTTAGTATACATAGTATATCTAACAATGGCAACCATGAAAGGATAAAAAAAGAGAATAATTTGCTAAAAAATCTGTCAGATTACTCTTGACGGTTGCTATTAATGATAATTTTAGGAGTAGGGAACATTTAAAAATTTCAGTTTATGAACGTAGCTGACGATAAAACGATTGTTCAGGAATATTTTAACTCCACAGGCTTTGACCGATGGCGACGAATTTACGGCGATGGGGAAGTCAACAAAGTCCAGTTAGATATCCGCAATGGACACCAGCGCACTGTAGATACAGTTATTGACTGGTTAAAAAAAGATGGCAATTTACCAGAATTATCAATCTGTGATGCTGGTTGTGGTGTGGGTAGTCTGAGTATACCCTTAGCGGCGGATGGCGCTCAAGTCTACGCCAGCGATATTTCTGAGAAAATGGTAACAGAAGCCAAGGAGAGGGCTTTGCAAACTCTGGGAAATTCTGAAAAAGCCATTTTCACTGTCCAGGATTTAGAAGCTTTGAGTGGTAGCTACCACACTGTTATTTGTTTGGATGTCCTCATTCACTACCCCCAAGCAAAAGCAGATGAAATGATTGCTCATCTTTGTTCTTTAGCCCAGTCAAGGATAATTATGAGTTTTGCGCCCAAAACTTGTGCTTTGAGTATACTCAAGAAAATTGGTAGTTTTTTTCCTGGACCTAGTAAAGCAACTCGCGCCTATCTACACCGTGAGGCTGATGTGGTAAAAATCTTGGAAAATAACGGCTTTTTTGTACAACGTCAAGCCATGACTAAAACTCGTTTTTACTACTCTCGTTTACTGGAAGCTACACGCAAATAAGGTTACAATTGCAGCAAGGTAAGCTGTTACGCATTGAATTTGTACATTTGTATAACAGTAGGGAAGATACCCGCACTACCTGTATTGATGAAATACAGATTGTTGAATTTAGCTGCTTAACAGCTTACCGTTTGAGAAAACCTACTTATATTTTTCATGGAAAGTTTTGCCAAGTAAAGTTAAAATCGCAAGCAAAAGTTTAAAATCTGATATACAACTATGAAGACTGCTGAAAAATTGGCTGCGGGTTGGCTATTAACACTAGGATTCATGTTTCTGACACTATCAGTTTCAGCCACACTTGAGAAAAAATCTATGCTTAAGCCGATTTCTACAAGTTACAAAGAGGCTGTAGGAGAAGAATTTATCAATCAACCTGCTTTTTATTACTTGAGTAATACTGCCACAAATGGTATTATTTTTGGCATACCTACCATACTATTGGGGGGGTGGATGAGTTTAGGGTTATATCGTCAAAGCCAGAATGAGAAAAAAGCATTACAGCAACAAGTTAGCGATCGCTTACAATCTAACTTTTACAAAATCCTACAAGAAAATAATGGGCGTGTCACTGTTTTAGGTTTAGCGATGAATTGTCAGCTACCGGCTAGCCAAGCACAAGAATATTTAGATATGAAAGCTAAAGAATTTAATGCGGATTTTCAGGTCAACGACAAAGGCGGGATATCATATCATTTTGACATCTAAAATCAATCCTGATTAGGAATGGCAAATCATAATTTTTTTATCAGCGTAGCTGCGGTTTTGGGCGGTTTATCCGTCGCCGCCGGTGCTTTTGCTTCCCATGGCTTGCGAGAAAAAATTAGTGAGCGATCGCTGGAAATTTTCGATACTGGCGCTCGTTATCAAATGTACCATGCTTTGGCACTTTTGTTAGTCGCCTTGTTAATTAGTCGTACAACTTCACCCCAACCGATTTTAATAGCCAGTGGATGGTTATTTATCGTTGGCATTGCAATTTTTTCTGGTAGTTTGTACGCGCTGAGTGTAACTGGGTGGAAATATTTAGGTGCAATTACGCCCTTGGGAGGCGTGGCTTTTATTCTTGGTTGGGGGGCTTTGGCTTTTGCAGCTTGGGGTTTGGAGTGGTGAACTATAGGGGGGGAGATAATACCCCCCCCATGCTTATTCTGCGCCTTCAATGGGTGCAAAACCCTGGCGTTGAATGTTTTCTGTCACCGTTCGCGGTTCTAGAAATTGCAGAAGATAATCAGGTCCGCCGGCCTTGGAACCGACACCAGAAAGCTTGAAGCCCCCAAAAGGTTGTCTAGCAACAATAGCACCTGTTATGTTGCGGTTAATGTATAAATTCCCTACTTCAAAATCTGTCTGTGCTTGCTGAATGTGAGAAGGTGTGCGGGAGTAAAGTCCTCCAGTTAAGGCGTAACTAGTATTGTTAGCCACTGCTAAAGCTTCTGGAAAATCTTTGACTTTAATTACCGCCAATACAGGTCCAAAAATTTCTTGTTGGGCAATAGTGGCATCAGGTGCTACCTCACTAAAAATCACAGGACCGATATAATAGCCATGTTCCGGTGCGGTTAGTTCCAGCGCCACTTTAGCTTCTGCCTTACCTTGTTTAATATACTCCAAGATGCGATCGCGTGCTTTAGCATCAATTACTGGTCCCACTTGGGTACTAGGTAACTCAGCTGGTCCAATATTTAAAGATTTGGTTGCTTCTACCAACCTTCGCACAAAAGTATCATATATGGGTTGCAATACAATCACCCTGGAACAAGCAGAACATTTTTGTCCACTGTAACCAAATGCCGATTGTACCACCCCCACCACCGCCTGATCCAGGTCAGCGCTTTCATCCACAATAATAGCATTTTTACCGCCCATTTCCGCAATTACCCGCTTCATGTGCTTTTGTCCAGGTTTTAGGGCTGCTGCTTCTGCATAAATGCGACAACCAACCTCCTGAGAACCAGTAAAAGCAATGATATGAGTATCAGCATGATTTACCAAATAAGCACCAACCCGGGAACCTTTACCTGGGACGTATTGAAATACACCTTTAGGTATACCAGCCTCCACTAAAATTTCCGTTAGTTTAGCAGTAATCACAGAAGATGGTTCCGCAGGCTTGAGTAAAGCACAATTACCAGCAACCAAAGCTGCAACAGTCATACCGCAGGCGATAGCCAAGGGGAAATTCCAAGGAGAAATCACCACTGCAATTCCTCGCGGTTGGTACAAATAACGATTGGTTTCACCTGCTACGTCATAGTTAACACCCTCATCCAGCCGTTCCATTTCCTGGGCGTAGTAGCGACAAAAATCTATGGCTTCAGAAACTTCTGCATCTGCTTCCTTAACTGGTTTACCCACCTCCAAAACCATCCAAGCTGCTAGTTCACACCGGCGTTCCTCCATCAAATTAGCCGCCTTCCGCAGAACCCCAGCACGTTGCTTCACAGGGGTTTTCTTCCAACCAGGAAACGCAGCCTTAGCAGCCTCCATGGCCTGTTCCCCTTGTTCCACACTCATTAAACCAACTTTACCCACCACCTCACCAAAATCAGAAGGATTTAGGGAATCCACAAATTCAATAGTATTTACATACTCCCCATTCACCAAAGGTAGATAAGTCCTACCCAATTGTTGACGAACCACAGCCAAAGCCTCAGCAGACTTCTTAGTTGCTTTCTCTTCTGCATAATCTGTATCCGCAGCACCCAAAAAGCCGGTTTTATCACTGGGCTTTTGGGGGTCTGGCTGAGACAAAGCCAAATTAGGCGGCGCTAACAACTCTTCAACCGGACGATTCTCTAAATTTTGCCGTAAAAAAGAACTATTAGCCGTGTTTTCTAACAATCTGCGAATCAGATAAGCCATCCCCGGTAGTAATTCACCATAAGGACAATAAACCCGGACTCGATGACCACGAGCAACTAAAGCTTTAGCCAGTTTATCCCCCATACCATACAACACCTGCATTTCAAAGTGACGATGGGGGACATTTAAGGCTTCAGCTATGGCAATTGCCCGGGCTTGCGATCGCACGTTATGGCTACCAATAGCAGCATACACATACTGGTGATTTTCTAACAATAACTGAGTAATGGTTTCAAAATTGGCATCTGTAGCTGCTTTATCATTATAAACCGGCTGCGGCCAATGTTTTTGCTCTGCTTTGATGGTTTCCTGATCCCAATATGCCCCTTTTACTAAACGAACAGTTAAAGGATAACCGCGCCGTTGCAACCAAGAAATCAAGTTTTTAGCATCCTCTTCACTATCACGTAAATATGCTTGGATTGTTACCCCCACATCTGTACGCTGTCTAAACTCATCTTCCATTAACAGCTTTTGCAGAATATTCAGAGTTAAATCTTTATAGGCGTACTGTTCCATGTCAAAATGCACAGATGCGCCTAAATCCTGGGCACGACGTAATAAAATGCGGATGCGATCGCTTACTTTTTCCTCACTACCCTGAGCATCTAAAGGGTCAAATTGAGAATAAAATGCTGTTAACTTTACAGAAACCTGAACCTTTGGTATATTTTCTCCATCTGCTTCATCAATAGCCGGAATCACAGCCCAACTCTGGGACGCTTCCACTAATTGCTGCATTAAATCCAGATACCGTTCTAAATAACTCTGAGCTTCTCCTTCAGTAATTACCGCCTCACCCAGCAGGTCAATAGTAAAAGCGGTCTTTTCTTTTCGCAGCCGTTCAACTGTTTTGATGACTTGTTTAATGTTTTCCCCAGAAATATATTTATGTGCCAAAGTTTCCACTGCTGTAGAAACAGTAGTAGCTGCAACCTGTCCCGGCATAGAATCAGGGTGAGCAAAATTGAGCATGGCTTTTAAAGCCGAGGGTAATTCTACAGACTTTTCCCCTAAATATTCTTGTAAATGTGCGGCAATTTCTGATTTATGCTGTAAAGCAGGCAGTGTGTCAATAAAACGAAATAGTTGCACCCGTAAACCAGGATTACTCATAGCCCAAGCTAGTAATTTATCATCCCAGCGCATCTGATCGCGTAGGGAACCTAAAAACGAGCGATTTTCTTGGGTAGCTGACAGAAGCTGTTGAGCAATTGCTTGAGTTTTAGCTTCGTAGGTACTGGCGTGTACTTGTAATACCACTGATAACTCCTTATTTAGGAACTGGGGCAATCAACTGTGATTATTGTAGATCAGGAATTTTAGATGACACTCTCATCTCGATTCTACATTTTTTGTTATGTTCCCTATTCCCTATTCCCTGTTCCCTGTTCCCTCCATTTGGCTTATGGTAGTTTAAAGTTAAACTCAGATACTTATGATCATAACTGGAGAACACCACCTTGGGAATAGAACTACGCAGTTTTGTATTTCTGGACAGCCTACAACCACAACACGCAGCCTACATGGGAACAGTCGCCCAAGGTTTCCTACCATTACCCGGAGATACATCACTGTGGGTTGAAATATCTCCAGGGATTGAAATTAATCGGATTACGGATGTAGCACTGAAATCTGCCTCTGTTCGTCCAGGGGTGCAGGTAGTAGAACGACTATATGGTTTATTAGAAATTCATTCTAGCTCTCAAGGGGAAACCAGGGCCGCTGGTGAAGCGATTTTAGCAACACTGGGAGTTAAAAAAGAAGAATGTCTGAAACCGCGTGTTGTTTCTAACCAAATTATCCGCAATATTGATGCTTATCAAACCCAACTAATCAATCGCACCCGCAGAGGTCAACTACTGTTAGCAGGGCAAACACTATATGTATTAGAAGTTCAGCCGGCTACTTACGCCGCACTAGCTGCCAATGAAGCGGAGAAAGCAGCAGCGATTAACATCCTAGAAGTACAAGCGGTGGGAAGTTTTGGACGATTGTATTTAGGTGGAACAGAACAGGACATTTTAGCAGGTGCAGCCGGAGCATTAGCAGCAATTGAGAATGTGGCCGGTCGGATAGATACCCAAGCAGGGCGACAAGAGTAGAGGAGAGAACATGGCAAATCGAGAGCATCTAGCTTTACTCAAAGCAGGTGCAATTCAATGGATGGAGTGGAGACAGCAAAATCCCCAAACGAAACTAGACATCAGCGCTGCTAACCTCAAAGGAGACAACCTCAGAGGGGCAAACCTCCAAGAAGTTAATTTAAACAAGGTAGATTTAAGTAACGCGATCCTAGTGCGAGCTAACCTCAGCAAAGCCGACCTGAGTGGTGCAAATCTCCACCAAGCCAAGCTGATAGAAGCTAATTTGAATGCAGCTAATTTGAGTATAGCTAATTTGAGTAATGCCACACTTACCCAGGCAAATTTGAGTTATGCCCATCTGATTGGTGCTGACCTGAGTCAGGCAAATCTTCAAGGCGCTATCATTGCCGCAGCTAACCTGATTGGAACTGATTTAAAAGACGCTAATTTAAAGGATGCGGACTTAGCTACAGCCAAGTTAATCAGGGCTAACCTTTGTTTTGCCAATTTGATTGCAGCTAACTTAATTGGTGCTGATTTAAGTGAGGCAAATTTGTACGAAGCAAATTTAATGGGGGCTTACTTTTATCAAGCTGACTTCTACAAGGCTAATTTGCACAAAGCTCACCTTAGCGGAGCCTATTTATATCAAGCCAACCTGAGTAAAGCTAACTTGAGTGGTGCTAACTTGGCATGGACTAACTTGACAAGGGCTAATCTCCAGGGTGCTAATCTCCAGGGCGCTAATTTGAAGGGCGCTAATTTGAGGGGTGCTAATTTGAGGGGTGCTAATCTTCGGGAAACAATTATGCCCGACTTGTATAAATGTGATTAATATAGCAAATTATGCCCAATTGAGGTACATCCTTAGCGAGCAAGACTTGTGCTGATCGCTTCGCACTGAGCGTAGTCTAATTATAGTTGAGGTATGCCCGCACTACAAGACGGTCATTTACATTAGCAATTTTTTTCCAGGCCTGCTGTATTCCGTCGTTGTATGACCAATAACTAGATAATTACCTAGGAAATTATCACCAATCGGCTATAAAGTGTAGATCAAACACTCAGCAAATCAAGCAAAAATCTCTATGACCAACTACGAAGAAACCCTAATCAGTGATGAAATCAACATGGATACAGTGAATATCAACCATGTGGAAGTGATTGAAAATGTGATTGGTACTCTGGAAGAAGATGATAGTGCTATGGTTAGCCACACCCCAGGGAGTGGTTATCTGTGGAAGTTTAAGTATGGAAGTGTAGATGTGTTTGTCCAACTCACAGGACAAACTGATGAAGATACCATCACAGTTTGGTCTGCTGTGCTAAAGCTACCTGCTAAGGATGAACTAAAGTTAATGCGTCACCTTTTGCAAATGAACTGCACCACTACTTTAGAAGCCCGTTTTGGCGTGATTGAAAATCAGGTGGTTGTGATATCAACAAGGACTGTAGAAGATTTATCTCCTGCGGAGGTGTCACGGTTAATTACCATTGTGGCTACCATTGCCGATGATCATGATGAAATTCTACAAGCTGAGTTTGGTATTGCTTAATCATAAGTATTGTTTGTATTGTTGTCTTTGTGTTAAATCCAATTCAAAACTGTGATGGTAAGCAGGTTTGGCGGTTGATTCCTTTACTAGAGGCTCCCGGCCATGTGCAAATGGCCATTGACAAATGGTTGTTAGCACAGCACAAGTCTGGAAAGCATCCGCCAACTCTGCGATTTTATACCTGGTCACCCCCAGCCATTTCTCTCGGCTATCACCAACGCCAATACCCGGAATTTTGGCAAAATTTGCAGTGGAGGGGTGAAAAACTAGATTTGGTGCGTCGTCCCACCGGCGGTAGGGCTGTACTACATCAGGGCGACTTGACTTATGCTGTGATCACTTCTGGAATATCTGGTAGTCGTTTCCAGATATATGCAAAAATTTGTCAGTTTTTGATTCAAGGATGGCGATCGCTCGGTGTGGAATTACGCTACGGTACAGCTGGGCGGGGCTATATTCACAATCCTAACTGTTTTGCTACAGCTACAACTGCTGATTTAGTTTTACCAGATGGGTCTAAACTAATCGGTAGCGCCCAACTGCGAAGCGGTGAAGTGGTTTTGCAACATGGTTCTATCTGTTTACAGCCAAACGCTGATTTGTTTAGTCTGGTTTTTGGTGCAGAATCTTTTAGGAGTGTAGAATTACCTGGAAATTTGAGTTTAGAGAGCATAATTACAGCCCTAACTACCGCAGCTAGTGATTGTTTTGCTATGGAGATACAGGTACAACCCCTCTCCCCATCTGAATGGAAAGAAATTTCCCCCCACAGGGACTCAGCGCCGGGGGGTGAAATGTAAAATGTGGTTTTAGCTAAAAATCGCCGCAACTCATAGTGATTCCAGTTTAAGGATTAATGGT